>OBKR01000155.1_pt1 | contig 86631 bp, 81 predicted proteins | sample 1518991 | NCBI WGS metagenome assembly OBKR01 (sample SAMEA2452117, study PRJEB22498) | human gut metagenome | biome: human feces; feature: human gut; material: feces | place: Australia | collected 2012
GCAGAGCAGAGCAGAGCAGAGCAGAGCAGAGCAGAGCAGAGCAGAGCAGAGCAGACATGCGTTGACGGAACAATTAACGAGCCAAGAGAAAAGCAAGTCGGAAACTGCATTAAGGCAAGATATGACGCAGGAATCTCAAACTTGCGGTCAGACGGAAACTGTATTGTTGAAAGGAATGGTTGATAAACAATTAGAACCACAAGCACAAAAAATTGACGTATCATCAACGCTTATGTCAAGAGATTATAAAGGGTTAAATAACTATGGAACCAATGGAGTGATTGAATGGAACCAATAGGAAGTATTTATACAGAAGTTTCAGACAGTTTTCAGAAAGGCATTATCGGGGGGGGTAGTATCTTCCGATGTGTCAAGGCTGAAAAACACGATTTAGGAGTTGTTTTGATGAATGAAGTTAAAAGACTTGGTAATTTATACGGAGAAGATAGAGGTCTGGATTTGCTGGAAATGTTTGGGATAAAGACTGTATCGCATCGTCTCTTACAACTATGCAGGGAGGCATGAGGGAACCAATGATTGTAGAAGCAAATTCAATCCGTATGGTTAGAACGGAAGAAGGTAAGGCATTGAGAAAACAATATGAAAGCCACGAAATTGAACACGGATTTAATGAACATAGGCAACCAGAGTTGAGAAGTGATGGTTGCACAAATACATTAAGTACGGTTCAAAAGGACAATTACATTTGCGTAGCAATGCGTGGCCGCAATCCAACAAACCAATCAGACCGTACACCGGGAATTGAGTTGGAACAGACACTTGAAGTAAATACCAATGGCACAAGCAATTGTTTGACGAGTGTGCAGAAAGACAATTTGGTGTTGGAAAAGCCTAACCAGTTAGGATTTATGGATAATGGGACCGGTCAGCATCAATCAAACACAGTGTACGATGAAAAAGCACTATGCCATAATATTACTACTGTTAATGGTGGCAGCACACAACAAATAAAAGTTGCAACACAATACCGAATCAGGAAACTGACACCAAAAGAATGTTGGAGATTGATGGACTTTTCGGATGAAGATTTTGAAAAGGCAGAAAAAGTTAATTCAAATACGCAGTTATACAAACAAGCCGGGAATTCCATTGTCGTAAATGTCCTTGTTGCAATTTTAGGGCAATTGTTGCAAGGGAAAGAAGATTTATACAAGGAAATTATTTAAGAAAGGAAGTGATATTACATGGCAAATAGGCATACAATTACAGACCTTTATCAGATGCAAGCACTTCCATTGTCTGCAAAAGTAAGAATGACAGAAAGGCGAATTGATGATTGGGTAAGCGAGTTTGGAGAAGATGGTGTTTATCTTTCGTTTAGCGGTGGCAAGGACAGTACAGTGTTGGTAGATATTGTCCGAAATGTCTGTGGATATAGGAATATCTCACTTGTATTTGTGGATGTTCCGACACAATATCCAGAGTTAAAACAGTTTGCGCAGACATTTGACAACCTTGAAATTTTGAAACCGAAAATTTCATTTGCAGAAGTTTGTAGTAAGTATGGATTTCCATTATTTTCAAAAGAAATATCAGGATGTGTTGCAGATAGCAGAAAATACATTAGAATCCTTACAGACAGACAGACAGACAGACAGAGATTCCGTTTGCTTATCGCATAGCCGACTTGATAGGAATAGACAGGAGAGCAGACAAGGAAAACAAAGCATTTACAGATTTAAAGATGGGGAATATCCCTAGTGAAATTCTGAAAGCACCTATCAGAGTAAAACAGTTATTTGGTGTTAAGTGCGAAGATTTTGGCAGTATGTACGATAGGTCAAAATATCTGTTTATGCTAAATGCACCATTTGAAGTGTCTAATCAATGTTGCAAGGTAATGAAGAAACAACCTATGCACCAATACAACAAAGATACAGGTAGAGTGCCTATTACAGCTCAAATGGCTAGCGAAAGCAAATTAAGAACCTCTCAATGGCTACAGAATGGTTGTAATGGATTTGACTTGAAAATTCCAACAAGTAATCCCATGTCATTTTGGACAGAACAGGATGTGTTGCTTTACATTAAAGAAAATAATCTGCCAATATGTTCAGTTTATGGCGAAGTAGTTACAGATTACGAATCTATGGGGCAATGTGAAAATCAGATGTCATTTGCTGATTTTGGAATTTCTGAAAATGAAAGACCATTACTGAAAACTACAGGCTGTCAAAGAACAGGCTGTGTACTATGCGGATTCGGTTGCCACTTAGAGAAAGAAAGCAGATTTTTAAGACTGAAAGAAACACATCCCAAATTCCATAATCTGCTTTACATCTTGAAAAACAATGGCGTTACCTATGCCGAAGCTATTGATTGGGTAAATGAACATGGTGGATTTAATATTAAATACTAAAAACTAAGAAAGGAGCAAATAAATGTTAAAAAGACAATATCCAATAATGATGGGTTTGGGAACAAAGATTTTAACCGCATATCATCATCCAAATTTTAATAATGGTTTGATGTTTGCAATCTTGGACAGTAAGAAAAAATTTCCAAGAGGTCACAATGTAAGCAACGATGAATTAAAACAGTCAATGTCTACGGTCAGAGCAGAAATATATTTTAGTGATATTGATACACTTGACGGATTTATCAAGAATCTAAAATATGAGCGAGATTTGTGGGCGAAAAAGGTTGAGAAGAAAATGAAATATAGCGATGTGTTGAAAGAAGCACAATCTCTTGTTTCAGAAACCATAGTTGATTATAGACCGGCTTATGGATTGTATATTGATGGAATGGATGATTGCGAGCAAATTCCTAACGCAATAGTATGTTGGACAAAAAACGGTTCAAAATTTATATACATCAAGAAAGGAGAAGATAATGAGAATATGTAATAACACAGATGGTTTGCCGGAGTGTTGCGGGGAATGCTATGATAACGGATTATGTCAAGGCAAACATAAATGTGTAGATTCGTTGGTCGTAAATGAATCTTTGGTAAAGACATTGATGAACGAAAGCGGCCGGAATCCGAAAATGATTGCTAATTTCCGAGAAAAAGCAATTGACTTAATGGAATTATAAGAAAGGAGTGATTGGATGAAAATTGATGAATTAATTGAAAACGCAGAGGAAAAAGCAAGAGTGCATGAATATCATGCAGATATTTTTGAAAACGGGAATCCTATGCGTGATGCCTGCCTTAAAAGCTCAAAAGATTGCAAACAGTTAGCAGAATGGTTCAAGCAGTTGAAAGAATATCAACAATTAGAAGCTGATGGCAGACTTTTGAAGTTGCCTTGCAAAGATGTATATTTCATTATTGATATAAATAATCCCAAGTATGCAATGGTTATGAGAAAGCCGATAAGAGAACTTACAATATATGAGATTGAGGACATTGACAAAGAAAACAGCAAATATTTTTCCACAGAGGAAAAAGCCGAAGCAAAACTGAAAGAATTGAGAGGTAGTAATGAGTAAAAGAAAAGCAATACCTAAAAAAGTAAGACAATCTGTATATCTCATGTATAACGGACATTGTGCTTACTGTGGCAAGCAAATTGAATACAAAGATATGCAGGTAGACCATGCAACACCGCTTAGGATAGGTGGAGCAGACGACATTTCAAATTACATGCCAGCTTGTAGGAGTTGTAATCACTATAAAGCCACTTTTGATATTGAGGGATTTAGAAATTACTTGTCTGAAATACACAAGAGACTTATGCGTGACAGCATACCATATCAAGTGGCGGAGCGGTTTGGAATTGTAAAGCATTTGTCGGACGATGTGAAATTCTATTTTGAAGAATTGAGAGGTGCTGAATGAATCGTAAGAAACGCTATGGTGTCTGGAACACAAAAAAGAAAGAATTTCAATTTGGTATTTGTGAACCAAGCAAAACAAAAGCAAGAAAGAAATTATTTGAAAAGATTGGGAAAGATGCTTATAAGTATAGATTTCAAATCAAAGAATTGAAACTAGGCAATCCAAAGGCTGAAAAGTTACTTACTATAGAAATTGGAAGTGAATAACAATGACTAACGCAGACAGAATTAGGAACATGTCGGATGAAGAGTTAGCAGTGTCTGTTATGTGTCCGGCAGAGTATGATTTAGGTTTTAGTAAAGAGTGCGAATGTAATGGCGAGATGAACAGAAATTGTCGTAAATGCACATTAAATTGGCTTCAATCAGAAGCAGAATAGGAGGTAATATGAGTAACAATTTAGAATTTATGAAAGAGCATAATTGTAAACATCTAAAAAACTGTAAGTTTGCTAGTGTTGTGAAATATCAGTATTCGGATGATAAAAAAGGATGGTATATCCAATTTGGAAATGTGCTTCATGGTATAAAATATTGTCCTTATTGCGGTATGAGATTGGAGGAAGAAAATGGAAGATAGATATTTATTCAAGGCAAAGAGACTTGACAACGGAGAATGGGAAATTGGAAGTTTAATAATACTTCCAAATGGAGAATGTGAGATTGGGAACAGATGCAATAATCCACCTGATAGTGACCCTATGTGGCGCAGATGTGTAATTACACACAAAGTAGAACCAGACACCATCTGCCAGTGCACCGGCTTAAAAGATAGACATGGCAACCTTATTTTTGAAAATGACCTTATGGATGGTTTTAGTTATCCGTACCTTTCTGGATTGGATTCAGAACATGATTACTTTGCAGAGGTTTGTTGGTGTGATGATATTACAGGATTTGGAATATGCACACACAAATACAAAAATTCGGATGTTCGTGGTTCGGCAGATGGAGATGTTGATTTAATGGAAGATTTTGATTCCAGTAAATGGGAAGTTATCGGCAACATCTTTGACAATCCAGAGTTATTAGAAAGTGAGGAATAATATGACAGAGAGTGAAGCAATTAAGATATGTAATACCATTATTTTCGCATCGTCCTTGAGCAATCCCCAAGGGACAACACTAAATACAACTAAAGAGGAACTTGCAGAAGCAATGGGTATGGCAATACAGGCACTTGAAAAGCAGATAAACGGCAGATGGATTTCTGTTAATGAAAGAAAGCCAGAGGAATTTGAAGATGTTCTTGTTGCTTTATCTGGCAAAATTAGAGGTGGAACGTGTGACGGAGAATATCGTGATGATGTTTGTATTGGATATTATGGCTATAATCGATGGCATAATCATACATATTTGTATGATTGTAAGGTTAATTATTGGATGCCATTGCCAAAGCCTTACAAGGAGAGTGAATAAGAATGAGACTGATTGAAGCAGAAAAAATTAGTAACTATATTAAAAACGAAATAAATCCATACGGAAATCCATTTGAAGGGAATGCGTATGAATTTGGATTAAAATTGATGAAGTATCTTGAAAATGCAAGTGTTGATTATGATGTGGACAATGTTGTAGAGCAGTTGGAAGATGAAAGCGAAAAATGTTCCATTTGTGAACTTCCTACTTGCAAAGAGGATGAAAGTCATTGTTGTTATTGCAACGGATTAAATAAAGCAATCGAGATTGTAAAAGCAGGTGGCATGAATAATAATTCAAAAACAAGTGACTAAGTAAAAATACTAGAAAGGACGGATAACATGGCAGTAAACAAAAGAGCAGCAATGAGGAGAGAAAAACGTGTGCAGGAGAAATTGACCGGCGGTAAGCCAACACAAACAAAACTTATGGCAAGGGCATATATAACTGGTAAGAATGAGGGATTTGAACTTGCTACCGGGATTATGTTTCTTGCACTTTGCGAAGAATTTGGATTTGGAAACAAAAGAATCAATCGGCTTATTGAACGTATATCCGATGAATCATTAAAGATGGATGAAGACCCAACAAAGTTTAATGTTGATTGGTACATAGAGAAAGTAAGAGAGAAATGCGGTGTCCGAATCCTTAAATCAGATGAGGATGAGTGAGGTGTTTATTTGAGTAATATCTATCAAAAACGATTGTACGATAGAAGAAAGGAGAACGGACTTTGCATTGATTGTGGAAAGCCACTAGACAGAGACGGTGTACGATGTATAAGTTGCCGCAGTAAAAAGTCGGAGAACGATAGAAGAAATAAACAATGCTATAAAGAAGTTGGTATATGCCCGATTTGCAGAAAGGTTCCAATCGGCAGCAGTGAATCATCATGTCCGGAATGCCGTGCAAATGAATCAATACAATGTAATAATCGAAGAAACAAAAGCGAAGAAGCACGAAAGAGATATAATCAAGAACACAAGGAATGGGCGAAACTTACATATAAGCAGGACATAGAAAAAGGTATTTGTCCACGGTGCCGTAAGAGAAAAGCCGATTCCGGGTACTTGACTTGTGGAATATGCAGGGAGAAAAGCCGAAATAGGCAAATAGCAAAGGATAGCACCAAAAAGAAAACATGGATTGAAAACGGCTTGTGTTGTTTTTGCGGTGGAAAAGTAAAAGATGGATACAAGGTATGCGAAAAGCACTATCAGATGAATTTAGAAAAAGCACGTTCACAAAAAGCTAAAGAAGCAAGGAAAGAACTACAAGAGAGCGGAATATTATATTATAAAAGGAGTAACAGACCATGGAAAGATTATCAGAAGAACAGTATAGAGAAGTAATTGCGGAAATCAAGCATAGTGAACTTCCGAGAAAAACGCAGGAGTTTTTGATTGCGTTGGTTGACGAAGCCAATAAACCAAACAAAAAATTATAGAATGAAAGGAAAAGGCTTATGAGATTAGGAAAGTATTTATCCTCATTGACTAAGCCGGAACTTGATGAAATTGAAAAAATTTGCAATTTTACCGAAGATGAAGAACAAATATTCAAATGCATATCAAAAGGCTATACATTAAGACAAATAGAAATAAAATGCAATATGTCGGAATCAACCGTCATAAGAAGAGTATCAAGGATTGATTGGAAAATAAATAAGGCAAAGGAGATGATGGAAGTGAAGAAAGACATTCCAGTATGCGAAAAGTATAACCTTACTATTGAAGAAGCATCCGCTTATTTTAATATTGGAAAGGATAGAATGAGGGAAATCGTGAATGAAAACAGAAATGAACTTGTTCTTGTTATAGGAAGAAAAAACCTTATAAAAAGGAAAAAGATGGAAGAATATCTTGACAGAACAATGGTTTTGTAACTTTCTATAAGTACCTATTATTTGCTATAGAGCGTTGTTAGTGATATAATTATCCTTTAACAATGCTCTTTTCTTTAAGAAAGGAGAATGTGTATGCCAAGCAGAAAAGATAACAAAGGAAGAGTATTAGAGAAAGGAGAAAGCCAAAGAACTGACGGCACTTATATGTACCGATGGACTGATTTATCAAAGAAGCGTCAAACAATATATGCCAGAACATTAAACGAACTACGACAAAAAGAGTTACAAGTAACAAAAACAGAAATAATATCTGGTGTTTCTTGGGAAAGTAACAAAATAACAGTCCGGGAACTGATAGATAGGTATTTATCGTTAAAAAAGGTTCGCATAACAACAGAACAAAAGTATAGATACCTAATAAATATGCTTGACAAGATACAGATATTGGATATTCCAATCAAAGACATAAAAACATCGTTGGCAAAGCGATATATGATTACCTTAAGCAATATGGGATATTCGTATGGAACGGTTCAAAATGCAAAAACACTTTTGAAACCGGCTTTTCAAATGGCAGTTGAGGATGATTATATAGTCAAAAATCCATTTCTATTCACTTTATCGAACATAATCGAAAACGATTCAAAACAAAGATTTTCGATGAGTGAAGAAGAGGAAAATCATTATATTGAATTTATTTCCAGTCATGGATGGTTTCGACATATTTATGATGATGTGGTGATTCTTTTGAATACCGGAATTAGGGTAAGTGAATTATATGGACTTACATTTAAGGACGTAGACCTCAAAAACAGAAGAATAAATGTAAATAAGCAATTACATAGAATTGATGGGAAATACGTTATTCTTCCACCAAAATCAAAAGCAGGGAGCCGTATACTTGCCATGAATGACGCAACAAGAAAAGCATTTATGCATAAAAGAACAGAAATTAGAACTAAAGTAGAATATGCAATTGACGGATATACTGGATTTGTTTTCATAAACCACTTGGGTTTTCCAAAAACAAGAAGAAATTTAGAGGGTTCAATGAGAGAAGTCCGAAAAAAGCATATTGAACTTGGTCTTGGAGAATTACCGCAAATAACACCTCATGTGTTAAGGCATACATTCTGTAGCCGCATGGTTGAAAAAGGTATGAATGTAAAAACATTGCAATTAGTAATGGGACATTCAGATATTTCTACGACATTAGATGTGTATACCCATAAGAAACCGGATGATGTTGCGAAAGAAATGGAACAATATATTGCTATGTAAAACGGTGTATTTGGTGTAAATTTGGTGTAAGTTAAAAAACAAAACGCTTAAAAGTACCGAAAAATGGTTGGTTATAAAAACTCTTACCATCTCGCCACCGATTGATCCAGCTTCACGGGAAGTAAGGTCACCGTTGTAACCATCTTTCAAGTTTACACCAATCTCGTTTGCAACTTCCATTTTGAAACGATTCATAGCCTCTTTAGCCTGTGGTACTTCCATCTTGGATGAATTTTTGTTTGTCATGATTTTTCACCTCCGTTTTATTTATTGTGAAGATAAAGGAATGCCGGGAAACGGCATCCCTTTTGTTGAAATGCTGTTTTTTTCTCCTGCATCCGATTTATCTTGGTAATATTGTTGCCACAAAAAAGAAAAATATAATGGAAATTTGTGGCATAAAAGTAATGAAAAAAAATACTGACAAAAAAATACGAAAATGCTATAATGAAGTTCAATAAGAGGATTGTATAGTTTTGAGAGAAAGCTGTGCTTTTGAAAGGAGAAGTAGGATGCGCTTTCGTGATGTTGGGGTACAATTAGAGTACGACGGTGATTTTAAAATTTATAGAGAAGATGGAATTTCCCGGTATGGAAAACCGGATTATTTATTTTTGTATTTTCATACGGAGTGTTGTGTTGTGCTTGATAAGCAGCCGATTTATGTTAAGCCGCCATCCGTGATTTTATATGATATTGGTGCTAAGCAGCACTATTATGCCGTAAATGATTCCTATAAAGATGATTTTGTGCATTTTTGGCTGGATGACAGCCGTTCTTTTGTGGATGAAATCAATCTGCCGATGAATACGGTGATTCACCTGCCGGAAAATACGTTGATTCCTTCGATGATGAAACAACTCTATCAGGAATATATTTCGATGAATGAGTACAAAGAGACGACGATGGAATGTTTATTTAAAATGATTTTGATTAAAGTTTCCGAGATGTCAGAAAGACGTAAGGTTGCAAAAATACCGGACCGATATGATGAATTGTTTCAGAATCTTCGTTCTCAGATATATTTGGAGCCGTCGAAAGACTGGCATGTATCGGAGTGTGCAGGTGTCAATGGGCTAAGTACACCGTATTTTCAGAAATTGTATAAATCATATTTTGGAAATACGTTTGTGCAGGATGTTGTCCAGAGCCGGATGGAGCACGCCAAACATTTTTTACTGGTTTCCAATTATTCGATTAAGGAAATTGCGGATTTGTGCGGCTATCACAATGAAACATTTTTTATGAAGCAGTTTAAGAAAAATATTCACGTGACACCGAGCCAATACCGGGCGCAGGCACGAAAAAAATTACAGGAATAGCAAAATCGTCATTTTTTTGCCACATTTTCCTGTTACATTTAACACAGTAGTTACTTTGTTGACTACTACTCCCACCCTATTATACGAAGAGGAACACCTAGTCTTTTGACTGGGTGTTCTTCTTTATGTAAAGAAAATCTTGCCAGTTTCCGCCGGATTTAGTATCATAAAGGTAATGGCTTGAGAGGGGCGTTGATATGAAAAAAGAGTATTTTACAATTCCAAATCTAATGGGATATTTTCGGATTTTATTAATTCCTGTATTTTGTGTTTTATATTATCATTCGGAGAATGCTGGCTGCTTTTATGGGGCGGTTATTGTTCTATGTCTTTCGTTTTTGTCGGATTTTTTTGACGGGAAAATTGCAAGACATTTTCATCAGGTGACCGAATGGGGAAAAATGTTAGACCCTATTGCGGACAAACTGACCCAAGCGGCACTTGCGATTATGTGTACCGTGCATTTCCCTGCGACCATCTGGTTGTTTTTATTATTTGCAGCAAAAGAAATTTATATGGGGCTGATGGGATTACTTGTGATTCGAAAGAAAAATCAGGTTTTTGGTGCCAAGCGGTTTGGAAAAATTGGTACGGCAGGCTTGGATTTTGGGATTTTAGCACTTATTTTATTCCCCGGCATGCCTCTTTTAGTATCGAATTTGTTGATTCTGGTATTGATGATTTTAATGGTTGTTACCTGGATTTTGTATCTTCGGTTCCATATCGAATTACTCACAGATAAAACGTTTGGAAAAATAAAAAAACGTTATAAAGCAGTGGGTGTGGCAGGTGTTTTTCTCTATCTGATTTTGGGAGCGGCACTTCCATATCTGAACCAGCCAAAAGTGAGTGAAGAATATAAAAAAGAATTTGCAAATAAAGTTTTTGCATCGGAAAACTCGGCAGGAGACCGCGTGATGCTCATTGAAGATAATGGGGAGGCATTGGCGGAAAGAATTCGAATGCTTGAGCATGCAAAACAATCCATTGTTTTATCCACGTTTGATTTTCATTCGGATATCAGCGGGAAAAAGATGTTGGCTGCCTTGTGGGCAGCGGCAGAACGCGGCGTCAAGGTGAAAATTTTGGCGGATGGCTGCAATTCATGGCTCCGTATGACGGGAAATGCCTATTTTTATGCACTTGCTTCCCATGAAAATGTGACGATAAAAACGTATAATCCGGTCAATCCCCTGTTACCGTTTCGCGCGATGAGCCGGATGCATGATAAGTATGTGATTGTTGATGATTCTTTGTATCTGCTAGGAGGAAGAAATGTTTATGATTCTTTCCTTGGGGCGCAGGACGGACCTAAAAATTATGACAGGGACGTTTTAGTTTACCACGAAGGAGAAAAAGAAGGCTCCCTTTATCAGGTAAAAGCCTATTTTGAAGCAATCTGGAATGATTCGCTGTGTAAGACATGGAATGATAACCATTTGCTTTGGTTAATTCCCGGTGTAAAAAGGGCAGGGCAGGAACTGGAAAAACAGTACATTTCTCTGAAAAAACAGGAACCTGGATGGTTTCAAACCATATCATATCAAGAAAAAACAGTGGCGGCAAACCGGATTACACTGCTCTCAAACCCGACTTGTCTTTACAGCAAAGAACCGCAGGTGTTTTACGGTCTGTGCGAACTGATGAAGCAGGCCAAAAAAGAAGTTATCTGGCACACACCGTATATTATCAATAATGATTATATGTATGGTGAAATTGCAAAGATAGCCAAAGAGGTCCCTGAATTTACCATTATGACAAATTCAGTGAAAAATAACGGAAATCCGTTTGGCTCCGTGGATTATGCACTTCACAAGGATGAGGTGTTAAAGATGGGGGCGAAAGTGCTTGAGTACCACGGTGGTGTTTCTTACCACGGAAAGAGTGCGGTGATTGATGACAGGCTTGCAATTGTCGGTTCTTTTAACATGGATATGAAGAGTGCTTATCAGGATACAGAGTTAATGCTGGTGATTGACAGCAGGCCTTTGTGTGAGATATTGAAAAAAAGTTTTACTTCCTATCAAGAAGAAGCGGATGCAGCAGACGGTACAGTGGACAGTAAAGAGGAACTTTTTGATGATACAACAGGTGTGTTAAAAAAAGTTTCCAACTATGTAATCTCAAAGCTGAATCCGTATTTGCGATATTTGTTCTGATAATTTGTTGAAAAATTTGTAGAAATGGTGTATGATAAGGTGGACTATGAAAAAGTATGGAGGAATATCATGAGCGACAAGTTAAAAGTAGGTATCCTTGGCGGTACCGGTATGGTAGGCCAGCGTTTTATTTCGCTGTTGGAGAATCACCCTTGGTTTGAAGTAACAACAATTGCAGCAAGTCCAAGAAGTGCGGGGAAAACATATGAAGAGGCAGTAGGCGGCCGCTGGAAAATGCAGAAACCGATGCCGGAAGCGGTAAAAAATATAGTTGTAAAAAATGTAAATGACATTGAGGCAGTCAGCAGCGAAGTTGATTTTGTTTTTAGTGCCGTAGATATGACAAAAGAAGAAATCAAAAAGATTGAAGAAGATTATGCAAAAACCGAGACACCGGTTGTTTCTAACAACAGTGCACACCGCTGGACACCGGATGTTCCAATGATTGTACCGGAAGTAAATCCGGAGCATTTAGAGGTTATCGAGAGCCAGAAAAAACGTCTGGGAACAAAGAGAGGCTTTATCTGTGTAAAACCAAACTGTTCGATCCAGAGTTATGCACCGGCACTTACCGCATGGAGAAAGTTTGAGCCGACACTGGTTGTTGCTACGACTTATCAGGCAATTTCCGGAGCGGGAAAGACATTTAAAGACTGGCCGGAGATGGAGCATAATATTATTCCATATATTGGCGGCGAAGAAGAAAAGAGTGAACAGGAGCCGCTTCGTATCTGGGGTAAAGTTGAGAATGGACAGATTGTAAAAGCCGATGGCCCATTGATTACAAGCCAGTGTATCCGTGTACCGGTACTGGATGGACATACGGCTGCGGTATTTGTTAATTTTAAACAGAAACCAACGAAAGAAGAGCTGATTCAGGCACTTGTTGAGTTTAAGGGTGCACCTCAGGAATTGGGACTGCCAAATGCACCAAAGCAGTTCATTCAGTATTTAGAAGAGGATGACCGCCCACAGGTTGCTTTGGATGTAAATTATGAAAATGGATTTGGCGTTAGTATCGGACGTCTTCGAAAAGACGCATATTTTGACTGGAAATTTGTGGGACTTTCCCATAATACCGTACGTGGTGCAGCAGGTGGTGCTGTGCTGATGGCGGAACTTTTGAAAGCCAAAGGATATATAACAGCTAAATAAATTGGGAAAGGATGATGGGAATGAGTAAATTTCGTGTGCTGGTCAAAGGAATTGTGCAGTATCAGGATTCTTATTTAGCAGTGGAGCGCTGGTATGATGACCGTATTTTTGACCCTTATCAGTGGGAATTTATTGATGGGGAGATGGAATTCGGAGAGACACCGGAAAAAGCAGTAGAGCGCATTGTGGCGGAAAAAACAGGAGTGGCTGTTCAGGTAAATAAGCCACTGTACACCTGGGGATTTACCGCAGGTGAGATTTGTACATGTGGAATTGCTTTTCTGTGTGATGCACAGATGGATGAAGTGATTTTGGCAGAGGAACTTCGTGACAGTAAGTGGGTTCCAAAAAGCGAAATTGCTCAGGTAATCACCAATCAGGCAGTTGTTAAAGATATCGAGAAGGCGGGTCTGACAAGTAGTTTTGACCTGGATGATTTTGGAAAGGTGGATTTGTTTATTGAACCTATGGATTAAGAATGGACATGTTTTAGACCCTGCCAATCATCTGGATGAAGTATGTGATGTATATGTGAAAGAGGGAAAGGTTGCCTGTGTTGGCAGCCTTTCGTCGGATAAAATTCCAGACGAATGTACGGTGATTGATGCAGAAGGAAAATACGTGATGCCGGGACTTGTTGATTTGCATGTGCACCTAAGAGAACCCGGTTTTGAGTACAAGGAAACAATTTATTCCGGTACGCACGCGATGGCAAAGGGCGGTTTTACAGCGGTTTGCCCGATGCCAAATACAAAGCCTGTGACAGATTCTCCGGCAATGATTGAAAAAATTCTTAAGATTGCCAAAACAGACAGTCCGATTCGTGTTTATCCTGTTGGGGCTGTTACGAAAGGGCAGCTTGGCGAGGAAATGACGGATATTGCCGGTATGGTAAAAGCAGGAGCAAAAGCAATTAGCGAAGATGGCAAGTCCGTGATGAATGCCGAAATTTACCGTGAAGCGATGAAAGAAGCAAAAAAAGCGGGAATTCCGGTGCTTGCCCATTGTGAAGATAAAAACATGGTAGGCCACGGAGCAATGAATGCGGGGGAAAAAGCCAAAGAACTTGGAATCTGCGGAATCACCAATGCGGTAGAAGATGTGATTGTGGCAAGAGATATTCTTCTTGCGAAAGAAACCGGAGTTCATCTTCATTTGTGTCACTGTTCAACAAAAGACAGTGTAAAAATGGTTCGTATTGCAAAAAAGGATGGCGTCAGTGTATCAGCAGAAGTATGTCCACATCATTTTGCAATGACAGAGGATGAAATCGCAGGAGACGATGCGAATTATAAAATGAATCCACCACTGCGAAGTGCTGCGGATGTAGAAGCTTTGGTGGATGGTTTAGCGGATGGCACGATGGAAGCAATTTCTACGGACCATGCGCCACACGGCGAAGAAGAAAAGAAACAGTCGATTGCAAAGGCACCGTTTGGAATTGTTGGTTCAGAAACGGCATATGCACTTTCTGTGACACATCTTGTGAAGACGGGAAAATTAACCCCGCTTCAGTTAGTTGAAAAAATGAGTACGAATCCATGCCGGATTCTTTCGGTACCAGGCGGAACACTTTCTGTGGGGGCACCGGCGGACATTACAATTGCGGATATGGATTCGGAATATGTGATTGATAAGAATACCTTTTTATCAAAAGGTAAGAACACACCATTTGATGGAGCAAAAGTCAATGGTCGTGTGTATTATACGATTGTAGGCGGAAACATTGTTTATCAATATGAATAAATGGAGGACACCATGATTGATCAATTAGTTGAAAAAATTAAAAAGACAAAGGCACCGGTTGTTGTTGGATTAGACCCTATGCTTTCTTATATTCCGGAATGGATTTTAAAAGATGCCATTTCAAAATATGGAGAGACCATGGAGGCGGCCGGAGAAGCGATTTGGGTATATAACAAAGGAATCGTGGATGCGGTTTATGATTTGATTCCGGCTGTAAAACCTCAGATTGCCATGTATGAGCAGTTTGGAATTCCGGGACTTGTGGCTTTTCAGAAAACAGTAAATTACTGCAAAGAAAAGGGACTGGTTGTTATCGGTGATGTGAAACGTGGCGATATTGGTTCGACTTCAACGGCTTACGCAAATGCTCATTTGGGCAGTGTGACCGTTGGGACTACCGTTTGCCGTGGCTTTGATGAGGATATGATTACGGTCAATCCGTATCTTGGTACCGATGGTGTGAAACCATTTGTTGATGTCTGCAAAGAGGAAAAGAAGGGTATTTTTGTTTTGGTAAAGACTTCAAATCCATCTTCCGGCGAATTTCAGGATAAGTTAATCGATGGAAAACCATTGTATGAGTTAGTTGGTGAACATGTGGCAAAATGGGGCGAAGATTGTGTTGGCTCCTGCGGTTACAGCGAGGTAGGTGCGGTTGTTGGTGCTACTTATCCGGAAATGGGTAAAGTGCTTCGTAATATTATGCCAAAAAGTTATATTCTGGTGCCGGGTTATGGTGCACAGGGAGGAACAGCAGATTCCCTTCGTCCATACTTCAATGAAGATGGACTTGGTGCAATTGTAAATTCATCCCGTGGTATTATTTGTGCTTACAAACAGGAGAAGTATGCTTCATTTGGTGAGAAAAATTATGCCGATGCTTCTCGTCAGGCAGTAATTGACATGATTGAGGACATTAACCGTATTTTCTAATAATTTTAGAAAATAGTTTTGGAAAGGAAAAGATGATGGCAAAGATACAGTGTATGGCAAAGGTAACGGAAGTTTCTGTTCTTGCAGAAGGGATTGTATCCATGTGGCTGTCGGCTCCGGGAGTTGCGAAATCGGCAAAACCGGGACAGTTTATTTCGCTGTACTGCGATAATTCGGATACACTTCTTCCACGTCCGATAAGTCTTTGTGAAGTGAATCAAAAAGATGGTCTTCTCCGCATTGTATTCCGCATTGTTGGTGCGGGAACAAAGGAATTTGCGGCGAAAGAAAAGGATGATGAAATCCGGATTCTCGGACCTTTGGGAAATGGATTTCCATTGGATGCTTGTGAAAAAGACAAGACGGCAGTGTTAATTGGTGGTGGAATTGGAATTCCGCCGCTTTTGGAACTTGCAAAGCAATTGCCTTGTAAAACAACGGTGGTGGTTGGTTACCGAAATGCCGATACTTTTTTGCAGGAAGAATTGGAAGAGGCGGCAGAGCGTGTTGTAATTGCTTCAGATGATGGCAGTATCGGAATAAAAGGAACCGTTTTGGATGCCATGGAAGCAGAAGGTGTGACCGGAGACTGTATTTTTTCCTGTGGACCAACGCCGATGCTTCGCGGTGTGAAACAATGGGCTTTTGAAAAACAGATTCCGGCGTGGATTTCAATGGAAGAAAAGATGGCATGCGGTATTGGTGCCTGTCTTGCCTGTGTGTGTGAGTCAAAGGAAATCGACTCGCATTCAAAAGTGAAAAATAAACGTATTTGTAAAGATGGTCCGGTCTTTTTATCGACAGACATTGAGTTATAAGGAGGAGGAAAATGAGCAAACAGTTAGAAGTAAATTTCGCGGGAATCACGTTTCCAAATCCAATAACGACGGCGTCCGGTACGTTCGGCTCCGGACTCGAATACAGTGAATTTGTGGATTTGAAGAAACTTGGTGCCGTGACGACAAAGGGTGTTGCCAATGTACCGTGGCCCGGAAATCCGACACCGCGTATTGTGGAAACCCACGGCGGTATGCTCAATGCCATTGGGCTTCAGAATCCGGGAATTGATACTTTAATTGCACGTGATTTGCCATATCTGCATGAACATGGTGCACATATTATTGTGAATGTGTGCGGGCGTTCCAAAGAGGATTATGTGGAAGTAGTTGAACGTCTTGCGGATGAAGACGTGGATATGTTAGAGATTAACATTTCCTGTCCGAATGTAAAGGCAGGCGGGATTGCTTTTGGACAGAAACCGGAGATGGCAGAAGAGATTACGAAAGCTGTGAAAGCAGTGGCAAAGCAGCCGATTGTTATGAAACTTAGTCCAAATGTTACAGACATTACGGAGATGGCAAAAGCGGTGGAAGCCGGAGGCGCAGATGGTGTTTCGCTGATTAATACGTTGACCGGTATGAAGATTGATGTAGCAAGAAAAACATTTGCCCTTGCCAATCAGACCGGCGGTATGTCCGGTCCATGCGTGAAACCGGTTGCAGTGCGGATGGTATATCAGGTAGCAAATGCTGTTTCCATTCCAATCTTAGGAATGGGCGGCGTGCAGAATACCGAGGATGCTTTAGAATTTTTGATGGCAGGTGCTACCATGGTGGCAGTCGGTACGGCAAACTTTTTTAATCCGTATGCAACATCCCAGATTATTGACGGATTAGAGGAGTATGTAAAGAAGGAAAATCTTTCGAATATCCGTGATATTATCGGATGTGTAAAATAGTAAGAAATTAAGTTAAGATACAAAAGGAAGTGTTTCGAAACGCTTTGTTACACTTTAGAATGGAGGTCAATATGAAATCGTATATGCAGATGAGCAGGGAGGAACTCCTGTCATTGAAAGCTAGTCTGGAAGAAGAGTTTAAAACGGAAGAGGCGAAAGGGTTGTCTTTAAACATGGCACGTGGTAAGCCGGGAGCTTCTCAACTTGCATTATCTATGCCGATGTTAGATGTGATTAACAGCAAATCTGACATGAAAACTTTATTAGGAAATGATACCAGAAACTATGGTGACTGGGATGGAATCGGAGAGTGCCGCCAGTTGTTAGCTGATATGATGGAAGTAAAAAAGGACAATGTAATTGTATGTGGAAATTCCAGCTTGAATATTATGTATGATACGGTTGCCCGTTCCATGATTCGTGGTGTGAATGGTTCAACTCCGTGGTGCAAACTGGACAAAGTTAAATTTTTGTGTCCGGTTCCGGGATATGACAGACATTTCAAAATTACGGAGTTATTTGATATCGAGATGATTAACATCCCGATGGATGAAAATGGTCCGGATATGGATTTAGTTGAAAAATATGTGAATAACGATGAGGCAGTAAAAGGTATCTGGTGTGTGCCGAAGTACTCTAATCCGACTGGTATCACATACTCGGATGAGGTAGTAAAACGTTTTGCAAATCTTCATCCGAAAGCAGAAGATTTCCGTATATTCTGGGATAATGCGTATTGTATTCATCACATTTACGATGAAATTCATGACAAAATTCCAAACATTTTGGAAGAGTGCGAAAAAGCAGGAAATCCGGATATGGTTTATATGTTTGGTTCAACTTCAAAGGTAAGTTTTCCTGGCTCCGGTGTTTCCGCAATTGCGACATCGCTTGCCAATGTGGAATTTATCCGTCAGCACATGACTGTGCAGATTATCGGACACGATAAGATTAATCAGCTTCGTCATGTAAGATTCTTTAAGGATATTGATGGTCTGAAAAATCATATGCAGAAACATGCGGAGCTCCTGCGTCCGAAGTTTGAGGCCGTTTTGCAGATTTTAGAGGAAGAACTTAAGGGACTCGAAATTGGCTCCTGGGTGAAACCGCGTGGTGGTTATTTCATTTCCTTTAATGCTATGCCTGGCTGTGCAAAAGCGATTGTCGATAAATGTAAGCAGCTTGGTGTAGTTCTTACGGGAGCAGGTGCTACTTATCCATATGGAAAAGATCCGGAAGATTCCAATATCCGAATCGCTCCTTCTTTCCCAACACCGGAAGAAATGGCAGAAGCAACAAAAATTTTTGCTCTTTGTGTCAAATTAGCATCCGTTGAAAAACTGTTAAACGACTAGGAGGATTGAAAATGGAACGATATAAAGAAGAGTTTATTGAGTTTATGGTAGAGAGTGATGTTTTGAAATTTGGCGAATTTACGCTGAAAAGTGGAAGAAAATCACCATTTTTCATGAACGCAGGTGCTTATGTAACCGGCTCTCAGTTAAAACGTTTGGGCGAATATTATGCAAAAGCGATTCACGACCAGTATGGAGATGATTTTGACGTTTTATTCGGACCTGCATACAAAGGAATACCGCTTAGCGTAGCAACCACAATTGCTTTTTATGAATTGTATGGAAAAGAAATCCGTTACTGTTCAAACCGCAAAGAAATCAAGGATCATGGTGATACCGGAATTTTGCTTGGAAGCAAAATCAAGGATAAAGAGCGTGTGGTAATTATTGAGGATGTTACGACTTCAGGAAAATCCATCGAAGAAACTTTCCCGATTATTCAGGCACAGGGAGATGTGGAGATTGTCGGACTTATGGTTTCCCTAAATCGTATGGAGCAGGGAAAAACAAAAGAAAAGAGTGCGTTGGATGAAATTCGTGAAGTATATGGATTCAAAACGGCTGCTATCGTTTCAATGGAAGAGGTAGTTGAGCGTTTGTATAATAAAGAATGCCTTGGGAAAATTGTGATTGATGACAAAATGAAGGCATCCATCGATTCGTACTATGAGAAGTACGGTGTTCAAAAGTAAATGATTGGAAAACTTGTCGCATGACGCCGGGGATTTTGTGTTCCCGGCGTTTTTCGCTGAAAAAACGTGTATTTGAACAAATTTTCGGTTTCTTTTTTGGTACTAATTGATAATTTACAAGGAGAAAATAAGGTGCTAAGATAGGAAACACTCCACCTCCAATAACAAAAAGGAGGTACCAAAATGAAAATTGCTTTTTGGAGCAATGTCAGAGGACATTCCGGTGTTACAAGTAATTTGGCTTGTATCAGCGTATTATCAGCATTAAGTTGTCCAAATGAGCGGACAATTGTCTTTGAAAATCACAAAAATATTGTGAATCTGGGGAGTACTTATTATCATCCGCAGTCTGCCGGATGTGTAAGAGAGCCCATGTATTACCAGACCGCAAGCGGTCTGGAGAAGGTTCTTCAATTAGTGGAAAAAGGAGAAGAACTTTCCGAAGAAAATTTATATGGTTTGACTAAGGATTACTTGGGAAAACGTCTTTTTTATCTTCCTTCAGAACCGGTAAAGAGTTCTGATTATCTGGAGTATTATTTAGAACGGGAAGCAGTTCGGACGATGGAATGTTTAGAACGGCTTAGCGATATGGTTATGGTCGATACGTCGGCCGCACCGTTAGCGAGCTCGCGTAAAATTTTACAACAGGTTGATTTGGTTGTTGTGAATTTGAATCAGAATCTTCCGTTGCTTTCTCATTTTTTTCGAAATTATTCATCCATACAGGAAAAGGCATTTTATCTGATTGGAAATTATGATGGAAAGTCGGAGCTTACAAAGTCGGCGATTATGAAACGGTTTCATATACCCGGCGCAAAGATTGGCACGATTCCGCATGATACCGGTTTTTCCGATGCGATGTCAAGGGGGCAGCTGATTCCTTTTTTGCTGAAAAATTATATGCAAGAAAATTCTCTTTCCCATAAGATGTTTATGCAGTCAGTGAAAGAGACAGTGTCTTTGCTGCAGGAACAGATTCGAAAGCATGGATGAAAGGAGAGGTGGAGCATGAAGAAAATGAGAAAAAGAATTGCACTTTTTTTCGCTCTTTCGCTCTGTGTGAGTGTACGGCCGGTTTTAGCAAAAAGGATGGTATCTGATTTTTCGGAGTTTAAGCAGTTGTGTGAATCAGATACGAAGGAAACCATCGAGCTGACTTCGGATATAATCGTGGATGAACCTGTAGTGATACGAGGAGAGAAAATAATTCATGGCAGAGGACATCGTGTGATTCGGAGCGCTTTGCCTGGGAAAGTTTATGGTGGATGTCTGTTTTTAGTGCAGGGGAAAAAATGTGAATGGAGCCGAGTGACGGTTTCCGGCAGTGTGGGGGGAGATACAAAATCTAAGATATTTGGAAGGTTAATCGAAGTCAGACAGGGAACATTGGTGATTGGAAAAGGATGCTTTCTGCGGGATAATGTGAATGAAACGCTTGCGGTCAACGGAGGTGGAGCGGTTGAGATTGGCAGTGGAGGTATTTGCATTATGAAAGCAGGGAGCGTGCATAACAACAGAAATGTTTCCGGTGGAGCGGCCTTTTATGTAAAAAAGGGCGGCCGATTAATGATACAGGGAGGTGTAATTACCGGTAACAAAACGATAGGAATCGGTGCTGTGGAAGGGTTTGATGGAAGAGGTGGAGCGATTTACTCGGAAGGCAGTGTCTGGTTCAAAGGTGGAGTTATATCAGGAAATATGGCAAAAGGTTATCGAAAAGGTGATATTTGTTACGGAGGTGTCGGTGGAGCTGTTTATGTGGCAAAAGGCGGTTCGTTATTTGTTCAGGGCGGCAGATTGACAAACAATCCGGATGAAAGGAAGGAGCAGATTTATGCTGATGGCAAGGTTACCGGCTGGAAAAACAAGAAATCAAAGAAAAAGGAGTCACAACAAAATCAGTCGAAGACAACTAAGCCGAAGCCAAAAAAGTCAAATGGAAACCGGCAAAAACATAACCTTATGCCAGCTAAAACGGCAAAACCAAAGCCGGAAAAGACAGATACCATAAAAAAGGAAAAACAACAAAAGGCAGATTCGACAGAGCATAAAAAAACAATAATGCCGGTTATGGATAAAAGTGAAGAAGTACATGGGCGGGTTTTGTATGTCGAGCCGGATAATACAGATTTTGTCGAAGAAAAGTGGCATTTTTCAGTAGATGCACTGAAGGTGGCACGACAGTTTATACACCGTCAGGAAAAGCCTTTTAGCAGAGAGGTAAATGATAGCTTTTTAAGGCAGTTTGCAAAGGCGAAAAAAGGAGTGGTAAAAAATGAATGAATTTCAAAAAGATTATTTACTGAAGCGTCAGGACTATGGTGTTTTATATCCTTACGTGATGGAAGAAACGGTCACAGACATTCATTGGAATGGCAGACAGTTATGGATTGATGACTTGGAAAAGGGGCGGTATATGGCACCGGAAGTTTTATCTGAGTCATTTGCAAATCGGTTTTCCATGCTATTATCGAATTTATCAAATAAGGCATTTAACAGGGATAATCCGGTTATGGAAGTGGAAACGGAAGAACTTCGTGTCTGTCTGGTGCATCCAAGTGTTGCGTATTCCGGGCTTTCGATTTCACTGAAAAAAACACCTGCCGTGCGCCGGCTGAAAAAAGAGGATATGACAGGAAATGGCTACTGTGATGCAAAAGTGATTGAATTTCTGATTCAATGTATGGCAGCGCATTGCAGTATTGCAATATGCGGATGTTCCGGTTCCGGAAAAACGGAATTATTGAAATATCTGACGCAGTATATTCCTGCTGCAGAGCGAACTGTTACGATAGAGGATGTGTTAGAGATTCATTATCAGAAAATGAATCCTAATAAAGATTGTGTGGAGATGAGAGTGGCGGAAAACTTTTCTTATACGCAGGCAATCCAAATATGTATGAAACAATTGCCAAACTGGCTGATTTTGTCCGAAATCAAGTCCGAGGAGGTGAAATGTTTCTTAGAGTCCATTCGTACCGGAGCTTGTGGTATGACTACGATGCTTGCAGAGGATGTAAGGAGTATTCCGGAGAGAATCCTAGCTATGGCAGGAGAAAAAGAAGATAGCAGATGGATTGAAAATGACACGTATCGTTACTTGGATATTGGTATTTTAGTGAAAAGTAAACGGGATGAGACGGGACTTTTGCACCGCTTTATTGACCAGATTGGTGTGTTTGAACGGGAACCGGTAAGGGGAGGAGAAACTGCGAACCGGACGATTATGCTCGTGGAAGATGGAAAAGTTGTTAATTATCGTCTTCCCAAAAGTTTGTCGAGAAAATTTCAAATTGGGGAAATTGTTCCCGGAAATGATTGGAGGCTTTCATGAAAGTGTGCGATGAATCTCTTTATCATGAGATTGCTGTGATTTATCGTTTTCTCCATTTGTATGAGCGAATGGAAACGATGGAAGGGGAAGCACTCGAGTTTATAACACGTGATTTTGATGCGTGGAAAAGGAGAAGAGAACAAAGAAGGCAGTCTGAGAAAAAGATAAAAAAAGAGTATTTGTTATCGGTGATACTGGCATTTATCCTCTGTTTGGTTTCTTTTCTTATGCTGTATTTTTGCTCTCTTATGCTGATGGGAAAAGAAACGAATATACTTGGTTCTACTGCTGTTTTTTGTGGTATGGTTTTGTTGACTGTTACTTGTTTTTTATTATGGTTTTGGAAGAAAAAGAGGAAAAAGGACAGTACCATCTTAGCGCAGGAGATGAGACAGATGGCTTCTTACTGGATTATGACAGCTGCCTGTTCTTTGCAGACAAAAGGTGTTTATCAAATGATTTTGCTGTCGATTGAGGAAATGGATGGCTGGTTTCGTGAAGAATTGGAAACTTTATTGGAAAATATTCGGCAGGATCCGGCCTCTTATAAGCCATATGATTCTTTTTGTGAGGAACTTGATGACATGGAGTTTCGCATCGCAATGAGAGTATTGGGAAGGGCAAATGTCGATGGCTGTGAGCAGGCAAAGCAGGAGATATTTTTCCTTATGGAACAGTTGTATAGTAAGTACGATGAGAAAGAGGAGAGCAGCAGTAAAAAGCATGTGATGCATCTGCGTGCATTTCGTCGGATTCCACTTTTTATTGCCGGTGTAAAAATCATGTGGGACAGCGTTTTAGTATTTTCTCTTCTTGTTCAGCAGATGACGATTTGGAATGGAGGGTGAGATGAGCCGATTAGTGGATGAATTTATACTTATGTTATTGTTCACAGCACTTTCTTTTCTTTTGGTGTTCTATCTCTCTCAGAATGTGAGATATGGAAGTGCCAGAACATATTACCGGGAGGCTGTATATCAATTGCAGAAAAGTGATTATTCGGAAGAGACAAAAAAACAATGTTATAAGGAGGCAAAAGACAGAGGCTATCAGGTACAGATAGAAAGCAAAACGACAGGGTATGTTCGTGTTATTCTGCAGTATGATGTCATTTTTCCTTTTGGATTACGAAAAAAATATGTGATTGATGGGTATGAATATGCAGGATAGGAGGTGATTTGTGTGAAGACAATTGTGATATCGATGATTGGAATTGGTTCAATTTTATTTGTTGTTATGATTCAACATACGGCGTCAAAACGAATGTGGTCTTATGAAAGAGCGGAAACTTGTTTATCATCTGCTATGGAGCAGACAATGTCGGAGGTGATGGAAGAAAACCATTATGGAATTGAAAATCGCAATGAGATGTTAGCGGCCCTTTTACAGTCCCTGATTGCAAAATGGAACCATGAAATTGATTTGACAGTTCTGGTTCATAAAATGGATTATGATAAAAGACAGATGGATGTGGAGGTCTGTGGCAGAATGAATATGGATGAGGGAAAAGAAGAAACGGTGAGTGTGAGAAGAAAAATTGTTTTTGAAAAAGATTAAATGATGGCAAGAAGCCGAAAGAAACTATTCGGCTTCTTCCGGCTCCTCTGTTATTTTTGGTTTGAGTTCAAGTTTTACTGTATCAATTCGATTTCCATCAACTTTAAGTACTGTGTACCTGGCAAATTCATCTTCGGCTGTTTCTCCTTCAGTTGGAAAATGCTCCAACAGGTTAATGACATGTCCCGCAATCGAGTCATAATCATCGGATTTGAGTGGTACGCCGAGTGCTTCGGCAATGTCATCTAATGGCGTAGAACCAAGCACTTTGTAGACGGAATCAGAAAGTACCTGAATGTCATCTTCTTCGTCTGTGTCGTACTCATCACGTAGTTCGCCAACGATTTCCTCAATGAGGTCTTCCATCGTAATCAAACCGGCGAGAGCACCATATTCGTCCAGAACAATGGTCATCGGAATGGAGTCCTTCCGCATTTCCATAAAAAGTTCGGAGACATTTTTGTATTCATAGGTGACATGAGCTTCCCTCATCAAAGATTTGATGTTCAGGTTCTCTTTGTCGCCCTGATAAAAAACAAAATCTTTTAAGTTGATAATACCAATGATGTGATCAATGGTTTCTTCATATACCGGAAGTCTTGCGTATTTGTTTTCCGTAAATTCCGTCAGCAGTTCGTCATAGGAAATGTTTGCTTCCACCATGGCAATATCCATACGTGGAATCATAACATCTTTGGCAAGTGTATCACCAAAGTCTACGATATTGGTAATCATCTTACGCTCCTCGCTTTCGATGACACCTTCTTCGTGGCTGACATCAACAAAGGTACGCAGTTCATCTTCCGTAATACTGCTTGATTTTTTGGAAGTGTCCACACGCAATAAAAACATTAAAAATTTCGCAAACTGATTGACGATAAAAATAACCGGCGTCAATATGTGAGTGATGGCAGAAATCGAACTCGCATAGAAGAGTGCTAATTTTTCTGCATTTTTGGTCGCAAGATTTTTTGGCGTGATTTCTCCAAAAATCAAAATCAATACAGTCAGAATACCGGTTGCAATACCGGCAAAAAGACTGGTGCTGTTTTCCATACCAATCCGTTTGCATATTGAAAATGCATAGGATGTTGATATCGAAGAAGCAGAAAGATTTACAATGTTGTTACAAATCAGTACAGCACTCAGCATTTTGGAAGGTTCTTCGATTAACTTCAAAACGCGTTTTGCTGCTTTGTTATTTTCCTCTGCCAAAGAGCGCATACGGATTTTATTTACCGTTGTTAATGCCGTCTCTGCAGAAGAGAAATATGCGGATAATATGAGTAAAATTATAATTATAAGTATATTTACCGCGTCACTGGGCCCCAAGTCCTCATCTCCTTTTGTATCCAGGGTCGTTATGGATTATTTTCCAACCATTGTATCTGATTGGGTGAATATTGTCAAGTTTTGTCTTTTGCCAAATCAGCTTAAAGCCTGACGTTTTCTGGCCATTTCATCACTGTCGAGATATTCGTCATATGTGGTTACCTTGTCAATCATACCATTTGGCGTAAATTCAATGATACGGTTGGCGATGGTCTGGATAAACTGATGATCCTGGGAAGTGAATAAAACAACACCGGGGAATTTAATCAGACCATTGTTTACGGAAGTGATGGATTCCATATCTAAGTGGTTTGTTGGTTCATCCATTAAAAGGACGTTAGAACCAAGCATCATCATTTTGGAAAGCATAACACGAACTTTCTCACCACCGGAAAGTACATTGACTTTCTTTAATCCATCGTCGCCCTTAAAGAGCATACGTCCTAAAAAGCCGCGGACATAAGTAGCATCTTTTTCCGGAGAAAATGGCATCAGCCAGTCTACGATGGTATCGTTACTGTCAAAGTATGCTGTGTTATCTTTCGGGAAATATGAGTTGGAAGTCGTAATTCCCCATTTATAATCGCCTTCGTCCGGTTCCATTTCACCGGCAAGAATCTGGAATAAGGTTGTTGCCGCAATACCGTAAGAACCAACAAAAGCAATTTTATCATCGTGGCCAACGGTAAAGGAAACATTGTCAAGCACTTTTTCGCCATCAATCGTCTTTGAAAGATTGGTAACGGTAAGAACTTCATTCCCGATTTCGCGGTCCGGTTTAAAGTCAACATAAGGATATTTACGGCTGGATGGACGCAGAGTGTCTAACTCGATTTTTTCCAGCGCACGTTTTCTGGAAGTAGCCTGTTTGGATTTGGAAGCGTTTGCACTGAATCGCTGGATAAATTCCTGCAATTCCTTGATTTTTTCTTCCTTCTTTTTATTGGCTTCTTTCATCTGTTTAATCATTAACTGGCTGGATTCATACCAGAAATCGTAGTTACCTGCATAAATCTGCATTTTGCCGTAATCTAAGTCAACGGTATGAGTACATACTTTGTTGAGGAAATAACGGTCATGGGATACTACAATAATTGTATTCTCAAAATCAATGAGAAATTCTTCTAACCAGCGGATGGAGTCCAAATCCAAATGGTTTGTCGGCTCATCGAGAAGAAGAATATCCGGGTTGCCAAATAAGGCGCGTGCTAACAAGACTTTAACCTTGTCTGTGTCCGGCAGTTCGCTCATCTGCTTATAGTGAACTTCCGTTGCGATACCAAGTCCGTTTAACAAGGTGGCAGCGTCAGCTTCTGCTTCCCATCCGTTCATGGTGGCAAACTCAGCCTCGAGTTCGCTTGCACGCATACCATCTTCTTCGGAAAAGTCCTCCTTTGCATAAATGGCATCTTTTTCCTTCATGATGTCATACAATTTTTGATTTCCTGCGATTACAGTGTCCAAAACAATTTGGTCGTCATATTTAAAATGGTCCTGCTCCAATACGGAAAGACGCTCGCCGGGTCCTAAACTGATTTCACCGGTTGTTGGCTCTAATTCGCCGGAAAGAATTTTCAAAAAAGTAGACTTTCCTGCACCATTGGCACCGATGATACCGTAGCAGTTTCCTTCGGTGAATTTAATATTCACTTCCTCGAAAAGCGCTTTTTTTCCGAAACGTAATGAGATGTTACTTGCTTGAATCATAATTTCCTCCATGTTTGTTTCATACTAAAGTTTTTGCCATAAGGCATAACATATCTATTCTATTTTACTAGAAATTCTCTAAATTGCAAGGATTTCTTTACAGCAGCGGAGGAATATGGTACATTTTATCATGCAGAAAAAAGCTGCCTGGCGTGCAGCTGATTTAGAAAGGGAGATATTATGCCAACAAAAAAACAAAAACAGGCTGTAATTCGACAGCTTTTAATTCCGATATTTTTGATTATTGCGGCACTTTTGTACCAACCGGTAAAAGGGCTTTTTGTCTCAAAGGAAAAGCCTGTTGAGACAAAAGCGGATGGTGGCAGCCTTACGGTTTCTTATATCGATGTGGGACAGGGGGATGCTACGCTTATTGAAAAAGGAAACTTTAGTATGTTAATTGATGCCGGGAAAAATGAAAAAGGGCAGATGGTTGTTTCTTATCTGAAGAAAAAGGGTATCAAAAAGTTAAATATATTAGTGGGAACTCATCCGGACAGTGACCATGTCGGAGGTCTTGATGATGTCATTAACAATGTTCAGGTAGACACGGTGTACCTGCCTGAGGCAAAAAAACAGACGAAAACGTACCGGGATGTGGGAAGTGCCTTAAAGAGTGTGAATAAGACGGCACAGATGCCGGAAATCGGAAAGGAATATCGGTTTGAAAAAAATGTGGTAATCCGCTTTTTGGGTCCACTCAAAAATTACAAGGAAGCAAATAATAATTCTTTGGTGGTGCAGCTTGCCTATGGAAAAAATCGTTTCTTATTTATGGGTGATGCGGAAGAAAAAGCAGAAGAGGATATGCTAAAAGAGAATTATGATCTTGAATGTGATGTGTTAAAAGTCGGACACCATGGAAGTTATACGGCGACAGGGGATGCTTTCCTTACAAAAGCGGATCCGGCATATGCTGTTATTAGTGCAGGAAAGGATAATTCTTATGGACATCCTCATGCGGCTACTCTTGCTAAACTTGAGGATGATGATATACAGATATACCGTACGGATACGATGGGAACGATTGAGGCGGTTTCAGATGGGAATCAGATTCATATGGAAACGGAGAAGGGGAAAACAAACGAATAGTTGATAGTTGCATTTTCAAGGGAATCCCATTATAATAAGTAAGATACCACATAAGAAGGAGGAGCCATATGGAGGAAGAAAAGACAGTCGGATTGGTTGAAACGTTTGATACCGGTGAATTGTCAACGGAATTGATTCCACCGAATTTTACGGATCCGGATGATTTGTTTGAAATCTTGAAAAAAACGGTCAGCAGTTACCATCCTTCCAATGATTTGGATATGATTAACAAAGCTTATGAACTGGCGAAGGATGCCCATAAAGACCAGAAGAGAAAATCCGGCGAACCATACTTGATTCACCCGGTATGTGTGGCGATAATTCTTGCACAGCTTGAGATGGATAAAGAGACCATCGTGGGGGGGCTGCTTCACGATGTTGTTGAAGATACGAAATATACGACAGAAGATTTGACAGAGATGTTCAGCGCAGAAATTGCGGCATTAGTGGATGGCGTTACAAAACTGACACAGTTGAATTATTCTTCTGATAAATTAGAGTTACAGGCGGAAAATCTGCGTAAGATGTTTCTTGCGATGGCGAAGGATATCCGTGTAATTATTATTAAACTGGCTGACCGCCTTCATAATATGCGGACAATGCAGTTTATGAAGCCGGAGAAACAGAAAGAAAAATCAAAAGAGACGATGGAAATTTATGCACCGATTGCGGACCGGCTTGGTATATCCAAAGTAAAGGTTGAATTGGACGATTTGTCTTTGCAGTATTTGGAGCCGGAAGCCTATCGGAATTTGAGCGAACAGTTTAATGCCATTAAGGAATCCAAGGAAAATTTCGTAAAGGAAATTATGGAAGAAGTGGATAAGCGGCTGATTGAAAATAATATTAAGGCAACCATTGATGGCCGCGTAAAACATTTGTTTAGTATTTACCGCAAGATGGCAAAACAGCATAAAACATTAGACCAGATTTACGATTTATTTGCGATTCGTATTATTGTGGACAATGATCAGGAGTGCTACACGGCACTTGGTATTATTCATGAGATGTACAAACCGATTCCGGGACGTTTTAAGGACTACATTGCAATGCCGAAACCGAATCATTACCAGTCTCTGCATACGACACTGATTGGTCCGACCGGTCAGCCGTTTGAAATTCAGATTCGTACGTATGAAATGCATCGAACGGCAGAATATGGTATTGCGGCTCACTGGCGTTACAAAGAGAGCGGTGGAAGCAACAGTTCCAAAAACCAGAGAGAAGAAGAGAAGATGGCGTGGCTGCGTAGAATTTTGGAATGGCAGCATGACATGGATGATAATAAGGAATTTTTGAGTTCCATTAAAAGTGATTTGGATTTGTATTCCGACCGAATTTACTGCTTTACACCAAATGGAGATGTAAAAAATCTTCCTGCCGGTTCCACACCGATTGATTTTGCCTATGCTGTCCACACAGCAGTAGGAAATAAAATGGTGGGTGCCAGAGTAAATGGCAGTATCGTGAAACTGGATTATGAGATTCAAAATGGTGACCGCATTGACATTATTACCAGTCAAAACAGCCGTGGTCCAAGCCGTGACTGGTTAAATCTTGTCAAGAGCAGTCAGGCAAAGAATAAAATTAACCAGTGGTTTCGCAACGAATTTAAGGAAGATAATATTATTAAAGGAAAAGAACTTTTGCATACTTACTGCAAAAATAAAGGCATTGACCTTTCGGTTCTTTTGCGAAATGAATATACAGCAGCCTGCATCCGCAAATATGGATTCCGTGACTGGGAGTCTGTGTGTGCCGCAATTGGGCACGGTGGATTAAAGGAAGGTCAGGTTGTTAATAAGTTACAAGATGAGTATAACAAGAAAAACAAACGCATTGTTTCGGATGCCCAGGTACATGAAGTAATTGAAAATGCCAAAGAGGCAAAACAGGTTGCGGAACACACATCCAAAGAACACTTAAAGAGCAAAAGCGGAATTATCGTGGAAGGTTTGGATGATTTGGCAGTTCGTTTTTCGAAATGCTGCAGCCCGGTTCCGGGAGATGAAATTGTTGGATTTGTTACAAGAGGCCGCGGTGTGTCAATTCACCGTACCGATTGTGTGAATATGATTCATCTTCCGGTATCGGAGAAAAACCGCCTGATTGAAGCTGAATGGAGTCCGGAGGCAAAAGACAGCGGTGAAGTTTATCCGGTTGAAATTGTCATTTACTGTTATAACAGAAGTGGTGTATTGTTTGACATTTCCCGTATTTTTACGGAAAATAACATTGATGTGAAATCCATGAATGTCCGCACAACCAAGCAGGAGCGCGCAACGATTACCGTTGGATTTGAAACGCATGGTGTGGAACAGTTAGACCGGTTAATCAGTAAATTAAAATCCGTAGAAAGTGTAAACGACATTGAGCGAAGCACAAACGGTTAAAAAGGGAGAAATATTATGGAAATCATTATGCTGACAGTAGGTCAGGTATGTACCAATTGTTATATCCTCCATCAGGAAGGTACCAATTCTTGTATTGTGATTGACCCTGGTGACGAAGCAAAAAAAATAGCAGACCAGATCCGCAAAAACGGCTGGGACTGTGAGGGAATTTTATTAACACACGGACACTTTGACCACATTACCGGCGTGAGTGACCTTGTCTCTTATGTTGGTGGAAAAGTGTATGCTTACAGGGAAGAACTTGATGTTTTGAAAGACCCGCATCTGAATGCCAGTGCGATGGCAGGCTATGAGGTGGCAATCGAGCCGGAGATGTTACTGCGTGACGGTGAGAAACTTGAGATTGCCGGATTTGTATTCCGTGTCATTTATACACCGGGGCATACGAAAGGCGGATGCTGTTATTATGAAGAAAAGGAGAAGGCTTTATTTAGTGGAGATACCATTTTTATGGAATCGATTGGCAGAACGGATTTGCCGACCGGAAATACGGCACAGTTGTTAGATTCCGTGCGGAATAAAGTGCTTGTGCTCCCGGATGACGTAAAAATTTATCCGGGACATGGACCGGAAACAACGGTTGCCTATGAGGCGGCAAACAATCCATATGCATAGGGGATTTATGTATGATTACTTTTGAAATGAAGAAAAATGACGAAAAGCCATTGGAATTTGCTTATGATATGAGGGCACTTTCCCAGAGCTTTTTTCCGGAACACCCTTGTGAAATTAAAGAGAGGGAAGACTGGAAAGAGCAAGAGGGATATCCCTTGTCGTGTTATTTTGGAGATGAGCTTTTCTTTCATTTGGATTTGCCGGCGGACTATGATAAAAACAGTGTAAAAGCTGCGGTGTACAGACAGTTTTCAGAGAAAGCAAATAAGACACTGCCATGGGGAATTCTTACCGGAATTCGCCCTGCGAAAATTCCACTTCGCATGCTTTTTGAAGGAAAAACCAAAGAAGAGGTCCGCGAGTGCTTAAAAGAAGAATATCTGGTGAGCAAAGCAAAGATTTCTCTTGTGATGGATATTGCGGAAAAAGAATATGAGATGGTAAAAGATTTGGATGAAAAAAACGGATACAGTGTCTACATTGGAATTCCGTTCTGTCCTTCCATCTGCCAGTACTGCTCTTTTTCTTCGTATGATTACAAGAGCTATGCCACAAAGGTGGACGCTTATTTAGAAGCGCTGGAAAAAGAGATGGCTGCTTTTAGTCTGCAGGCCGGAGAGAGGCCGCTGCATACCATTTATGTGGGGGGCGGAACGCCGACATCTCTGAATGAACAGCAGTTACAGAAACTGATGGATATGATACAAAAGTATCTGGATGTAAAAAAGGCACTTGAGTTTACAGTGGAAGCCGGGAGACCGGACAGTATTACAATGGAAAAACTTGAAATTTTAAAACGTGCCGGTGTAACGCGTATTTCCATTAATCCACAGACAATGAAGCAGCATACATTAGAATTGCTCGGCAGAAATCACACAGTAGAACGTGTGAATGAAACATTTTGGATGGCACGTAAGGCTGGTTTTGATAACATTAATATGGATGTGATTGTTGGGCTGCCGGAAGAAGATGAAGTAGATTTTTGCAATACGATGTATAAAATCCATGAACTTGACCCGGACAGTGTTACCGTGCATACGCTTGTGATTAAGAGGGCGTCCAGAATGAGACGTGAACAGATGGAGAGTGGTGGAGAAATTCGCCCGGAAGACACACTGATTCCGATTATTCAGAAGGCAAGCGAGGATATCTTAAGAGATTACGGATATCTGCCTTATTATATGTACCGCCAGAAAAACAAGGCAGGTACCACAAGAAATACAAATCAGGAAAATGTTGCCTATGCAAAACCAGGTAAGGAGTGTTTATATAATACGTTAATCATGGAAGAATGGGAAACGATTGTGGCACTTGGCAGCGGCGGCTCCACAAAGTATGTCATTCATGAAGAAAACCGTATGGAGCGCATTGAAAACGTAAAAAGTGTGGATGATTATATTCACCGCATTGATGAGATGATAGAAAGGAAAAAGAAATTATGGCATTAAAGAAAAAACCAACAACCGGAATGAAAGACATTCTGCCAAGAGAGATGGAGATTCGAGATTATGTAATCGGACAGATTAAAGAGACATATCGTACCTTTGGGTTTCAGTCGATTGAGACCCCTTGTGTGGAACATATTGAAAATTTGAATAATAAACAGGGCGGTGAAAATGAAAAACTCATTTTCAAAATCTTGAAACGTGGTCAGAAACTGAATTTGGAGACGGCAGAAACCGAAAGTGATTTGGTTGATGGCGGTCTGCGTTATGACCTTACGGTGCCGTTATCCAGATATTATGCGAATAATGCAAATGAGCTGCCGGTTCCGTTTAAGGCACTTCAGATGGGAAATGTATGGCGTGCTGACAGACCGCAGCGTGGACGTTACCGTCAGTTTATGCAGTGTGATATTGATATTTTGGGTGAGCCGTCAAATTTAGCGGAAATTGAATTGATTCTTGCAACAACGACGCTGCTTGGTAAATTGGATTTTGAAAACTTTACCATCCGTATTAATAATCGTAAAATCTTAAAAGGAATGGCTGCTTTCTGCGGATTCCCGGAAGAAGAATACGATGAAGTGTTTATCATTCTTGATAAGATGGACAAGATTGGCATGGACGGCGTTGTGGCAGAACTTTTAGAGGCCGGTTATGCCGGTGAATCCGTAGAAAAATGTAAGACTTTATTTGAGACAGTAACAAGTGATATTGAGGGCGTACGCTATATGAAAGATACGCTTGGCGAGTTTTTGGAAGAGGGATCTGCCGAAGATTTGGAGACCATTATTTCTACAGTGGAAAAAGTCAAGACAGCAAACTTTAAAATTGTTTTTGACCCGACACTTGTCCGTGGTATGAGTTATTACACCGGACCAATTTTTGAAATTGCGATGGATGAGTTTGGTGGTTCTGTCGGTGGCGGCGGACGTTACGATGAAATGATTGGAAAGTTCACCGGAAATAACACATGTGCATGTGGATTTTCTATTGGATTTGAGCGTATTGTTATGCTGCTTTTAGAGCGTGATTACAAAGTGCCGTCGGCAGCTCAGAAAAAAGCCTATTTGATTGATAAAAAAGCATCTGCGGATGTAATCGCAGAAGTAATTGAAAAGGCAAAAGCCGAGAGAGAAAAAGGAATTATTGTTGCCATTAATATTATGAAAAAGAACAAGAAATTCCAAAAGGAACAGCTCATGGCAGATGGCTATGAAGAAATTGAAATGATTTACGCAGATTAATTAGCAAAAGAAACCGATACAATCGGGTTATCTATGGAGGTTATTATGGCAGAGTCAATGACAGGATTAAAGCGCACATGCCGATGCGCAGAATTAACAACAGAGAATATTTCTCAAACCGTTACCGTGATGGGATGGGTTCAGAAAAGCCGTAACAAAGGCGGAATTGTCTTTGTGGATTTAAGAGACCGTTCCGGTATCATCCAGCTTATTTTCGAGGAAAGCAATGTTGGAAAAGAAGGGTTTGAAAAAGCAGCAAAATTAAGAAGTGAGTTTGTTGTGGCTGTTACAGGAACCGTTACGAAGCGTTCCGGTGCAGTCAACGAGAATTTGAAAACCGGTGAGATTGAAGTGGTTGCTACCGATATCCGGATTCTTTCTGAATCGGAAACACCGCCATTTCCAATTGAGGAGAATTCAAAAACAAAAGATGAACTTCGTTTGAAATACCGTTATCTTGATTTGCGCCGTCCGGATTTGCAGCGTAATCTGATTTTACGCAGCAAAGTTGCTATGGTCGCACGCCAGTTTTTGGCAGATGAAGGTTTTTTGGAGATTGAGACACCGATTTTGATTAAGAGTACACCGGAAGGAGCACGTGATTATCTTGTGCCAAGCCGTGTGCATCCGGGCAGTTTTTATGCACTGCCACAGAGCCCACAGGTGTTAAAACAGCTCCTTATGTGTTCCGGTTATGACCGTTATTTCCAGATTGCAAAATGTTTCCGCGATGAGGATTTGCGTGCCGACAGACAGCCGGAGTTCACACAGATTGATATGGAATTATCATTTGTTGATGTGGACGATGTTTTAGATGTCAATGAGAGATTATTACAGAAAATGTTTGCTCTGATTGATGTGGATGTTCCGCTTCCAATTCCACGTATGACCTGGCAGGAAGCAATGGACCGTTTTGGTTCGGATAAGCCGGATACCCGCTTTGGCATGGAACTTAATGATGTGACAGAAGTCGTTAAAAACTGCGGTTTTGGTGTATTTACCGGTGCCATTGAAAATGGCGGTTCCGTGCGTGGTATTAATGCGAAGGGACAGGGCGCTATGCCACGTAAGAAGATTGATAAATTAGTTGACTTTGCAAAAGATTTTGGGGCAAAAGGACTTGCTTATCTGTGTATCAATGAGGATGGCAGTTATAAATCTTCCTTTGCAAAATTTATGACAGAAGAAGAATTGAAAAACTTAGTAGAGGCAATGGCTGGTGAGCCGGGCGATTTACTGTTGTTTGCGGCAGATAAAAATAAAGTTGTCTGGGATGTGCTTGGCAACCTTCGTCTGGAACTTGCGAAACAGATGGATTTGCTTGATAAAAATGAATTTAAGTTCCTCTGGGTAACGGAGTTCCCGCTTCTTGAGTTTAATGAAGAGTTAGGTCGTTTCCAAGCAATGCATCATCCATTTACAATGCCGATGGAAGAGGATATTCCATATCTGGAAAGCGATCCGGGACGTGTTCGTGCACAGGCTTATGACATTGTATTGAATGGTACGGAGATCGGTGGAGGTTCCATCCGAATTCACCAAAACGATATTCAGGAGAAGATGTTTGAAGCATTAAACTTCTCCAAAGAAGATGCGTATGAGCAGTTCGGATTTTTGTTAGATGCCTTCAAGTACGGCGTTCCACCTCATGCAGGACTGGCCTATGGTCTGGATCGTCTGGTTATGCTGATGGCAAAAGAAGACAGTATTCGTGAAGTAATTGCATTCCCGAAAGTAAAAGATGCTTCTTGTCTGATGACAAATGCACCAAGTCCGGTGGATGCAAAGCAGTTAGATGAATTAGGTATTATGGTTGAAGAAAAGGAGGAACAGGCAGAATGAGTGTAGCAAAAAAAAGTTTTGGAACAACAAAAAATGGAGAAGAGGTAACTCTTTACACCATTGCAAACAAGAACAACGTATCAGTGAGTGTCATTGATTATGGTGCAAATTTAGTATCTTTGATGGTGCCGGACAAAAATGGCAATGTGGAGGATATTGTTCTTGGATTTGATACCGTTGCCGGTTATGAAGTGAATGGCTGCTTTTTCGGCGCTTTCATCGGACGTCACGGAAACCGTATCGGCGATGCCAAATTTGAGTTAGATGGTGTAACGTATGAGCTTGAAAAAAATGATGGAAAGAACAATCTGCATGGCGGTACACCGGGTTATCATCAGGTTATGTATCAGGCAGCAGTTGGGGACAACAGTGTCACATTTACCCGTGTAAGTCCGGATGGAGAGCAGGGATATCCGGGAAATCTTGATGTCAGTCTGACCTATACGCTGACAGATGACAATGAATTAAAATTGCATTATGTGACAAAATCAGACAAAAACACACTTTGCAATTTGACAAATCATAGTTACTTTAACTTAAAAGGACACAAGGGCGGCCAAATTACGGACCACATTGTGACGATAAAAGCAAACGGCTTTACGGCGACAAGTGACGATTTGATTCCGGACGGAACAATTGTAGATGTGACAGACACACCAATGGATTTTAGAAAGCCGAGATGTGTAGGCGACGATATTGATTCCGATTATCCACCGATTGTTTTAGCAGGTGGTTATGACCACAACTATGTTTTGGATAAGCCGGAAGGAACTTTTGCAAAAGTAGCAGAAGTGACAGAAAAGGAAAGTGGCAGAACGATGGAAGTGTATACAGACCTTCCGGGCATGCAGCTTTATTCCGGAAACTTTATTGAGAATGAAAAAGGAAAAGATGGACAGACTTATACAAAGAGAACCGGTATCTGCTTTGAAACGCAGTTTTTCCCGAACTCCATCAATGTTAAGTCCTTTACGCCATGCGTGATTAAGGCAGGCGAAACCTTTGAATCCGAAACAATGTATAAATTTTCCTTTTAGTTAGGGAATACTTAAGACCGGCAAATACTAAGCTTTTTGGAAAGTGATGGTGTTTGTCGGTTTTTGCATAACAAAAAGGAAGATGGCGGGGAACCATCTTCCTTTCTGCATTAAAAAGAGGAGAAAGTTTGGTTTAAAAACACCAAAACAATTTATGAAAAAAAGAATCTTGTAAGCAAATTCATGTTACAATCGTTAGTATAGGGGTTAGATGTTAGGATAGTTTTGCGAAAATGTAAACGTTTTGTTAACATGGGAAAATTACGGTAATTCTTTTTTGTGGGAATAACGAAACAAGATATGGTTGAATACTATAGGATAAAAAGGCAGTTTTGATTTTACTAAAGGAGAGTGAATGGTGAAAAGTGTATTGGGAAAATTGATTCAAAGAGAATTTGGAAAAGAACGGTATGCGTGCTATGCCGATAAATTAAAGAGAAAACAAAGTATGGACGTGTTTTGCGATATTTATGAGAAATTGAGTCATTCGTCGGAAGAAGAACTGGATTTGGCGTTAAAAGGACTTTTGGACACCGTGCAGCAGTCAATTGGAATCAGCCGCAACTTTATCTATATTGTGACTGGTTTTGCAGTTACGGTGCTTACGCTTGTTTTTTTACAGCTTCCTGCGGTGGTGTTTGCCATAACAGCAGTGACCGCCGGACTTATTTTTTTGTATAAGACGTGTGAATTTGTGAAAAACCGGTACTGTGACCGTGACATCCGCATTGTTTTGATTTATAAGATTGCTCTCTTTCATCTTTTGGAAGAATCTTGTTTACAAGAGGAGCAACATGAGCTATAATAGCGGTATGTCAATAAATCCGGGGAGCTTGCAGACAGGCTGAGAGGAAGGTGACACCTTCGACCCGAAACCTGATGTGGGTAATGCCAACGGAGGAAGAATCTATGGAGGACCACATTTGTGGTCTTCTTTTTTTGAATGGAGGATAAGAATGAGTAATTATACGACACAGATGGATGCAGCGAGAAAAGGAATTATCACACCGGAGATGGAGCGGGTCAGCGCTTATGAAAATTTCGATGTGGAAGAACTCCGCGAGTTAGTTGCAAAAGGACAGGTTGCGATTCCTGCCAATAAAAATCACAAATGCTTAAAAGCTTATGGAATCGGTTCCCGTTTGAAAACAAAAATCAATGTTAATCTTGGAACGAGTAAGGATTGTCTTGATTTGGATGTGGAAATGAAGAAAGTACAGGCGGCTGTCGATATGGGTGCTGAGGCAATTATGGACTTGAGTTCATTTGGTGATACACAGAAATTCCGCCGTAAATTGACAAGTGAATGTCCGGCTGTTATTGGTACCGTGCCGATTTATGATGCCGTTGTTTACTATAACAAAGCATTAAAAGACATTACTTCCGATGAGTGGATGGAAGTCGTAAAAATGCACGCCAAAGACGGTGTTGATTTTATGACCATTCACTGTGGAATTAACCGTGCCACAGCAGACCGTTTTAAACAGAATCTGCGTCACACCAATATTGTATCCCGCGGCGGTTCCATTATTTTTGCATGGATGGAATTAACCGGAAATGAAAATCCATTTTATGAGAGATATGATGAACTTTTGGATATCTGCGAAGAGTATGATGTGACAATCAGTTTAGGAGATGCCTGCCGTCCGGGAAGTATTGAAGATGCCGGAGACATTTCGCAGATTTCCGAATTGGTTGCACTTGGTGAACTGACACAGCGTGCATGGAATCACAATGTACAGGTTATGGTTGAGGGACCGGGTCATATGCCGCTGAATCAGATTCGTGCAAACATGGAAATTCAGCAGACGGTATGTAAGGGAGCGCCATTTTACGTATTAGGACCTTTGGTGACCGATGTTGCACCGGGTTATGATCATATTACCAGTGCGATTGGTGGAGCAATTGCTGCGACTTATGGTGCATCATTCCTTTGCTATGTAACACCGGCAGAGCACTTGCGTCTCCCTACACTTGAAGATGTTAAAGAAGGAATTATTGCTTCCCGCATTGCAGCCCATGCTGCGGACGTGGCAAAAGGACTGCCGGGTGCAAAAGACTGGGATTTTGAAATGAGCGAAGCACGTCGCAATCTTGATTGGGAAAAGCAGTTTGAACTTGCCATTGACCCGGAAAAAGCACGCCGTTACCGTGCAGAAAGCAAACCGGAAAAAGAAGATACATGTACGATGTGCGGAAAAATGTGTGCCGTAAGAAATATTAATAAAATTCTTCGAGGTGAAGACGTCGATATCATGGACTAAACGAATTACTATCTTGCAAAACACCCTCCATTAGGTGTATAATAATACTGCATTAATGTGCGGATATTATACCCATGGAGGGATTTTTTATGAAGAAAAAGATTTTGGATTTTTTAATTAAGATTGGAAAGAAGTGTAAACCACTTACCTACCCGGTAATGATTGTAGTCATTGCCTTTTTGACAATTTATCATGCGATAAGAAATCTATTTATAAAAAAGGAGAATAAATGGAAATCTCTTGTGACCGGTGCCATCTGTCTGGTTGCCGTTGTAGGAGCTGTTCTTGTCCTGCCATCACTGGCGGATGAGATGACGGGTGAGAGCCAGACCGAGACTGTGTCAGAGGAGGAACTTGAGCCGACGATGACACCGGATGTGACGGTGGAGCCGGTTGTGACTGAAGAACCGGAAGAAAAGCAGGACAGTGAGGAGACAGAATCGGCAGAAGAAACGACAAAACCGGAAGAAGAGAAAAAAGACGAGGAAAAGGCGACGGATGAGCCACAGGCAACTGAGGAACCGCAATATCAGTCAGCAGCCAAACAGGATGAATCCGATAATCTGCCAAAAGAGGAAAAGAAGGCAATTAAGAAAAAGAGGGAAGCGGCACCGGTTCAGTTAGAAAAACCGACCTGCCAGGTGGTAGAGCAGCCGGTAGGGCCGTATACATATCCGATGGATTCAACCATCAAAGTAAAAGTAGAAGTAACACCGCCGGCAGGAGCCGGTTATGAGTGCCAGTGGTATGTAAGCAAAACGGCAAACGGTACCGGTGAGGCGCTGGTTGGAAATGGAGCAAAGACAACAACGTATTCCATTCCGAAAGATACCGGAGCCGGTGATTATTATTTCTACTGTATGGTGAAAAGTGTTGACAATAACCAGTATGATTTAGATTCTGAAGAAGTACGCAGCGATGATGTAGTTGTGACAATTCAGAAGGGTGAGCCGCAGCTTTCTGATTTTGATATCAGTACGATTAAAGAGGAATACTATTATACCGGAGAAATCATTAATCCAACTATTGTGTCTTCGAAAGAGGGAATGGGAAGTGCTTACATTGTTGTGAAAGATGGCACGACAGAAAACCGTCCGAAAGCAGACAGTGATGATCCTTATGCGATTTATCTGCATGTCAGCAAGGGTAGTAACTATAAGGCAAAAACCATTGATTTGAATAAAACAATTACCATTAAGCGTTATCCGACACCAACGAAACCGTACACAGTCAGTGGTACAAAAGGAAAACTTGTCGATGGAAAACAGTGGTATACTTCAGATGTAAAGATTGTACCGATGAGCGGCTATTTGATTTCAACGGATGAGAGTGATTTTAAAGATTCCATCATTTGTTCATCCGATGGTACGAATCAGGGACCACTTAAGGTTTATTTAAAAAATAAAAATAATAAAGGAATCACCGGTGCAATAACGGTAGCAGAAAAGCGGGATGGACAGATTAATATTGATAAGACCAAACCGACAGCAACGATAACTTATGAAGGAAAACAGTATTCGGATGCCGATCATGAACTTGGCGTGGATTGCTTTAATCATGATGTTGTATTTTCTCTGAGTGCAGAGGATGAGACGAGTAAAGTGGACAGCCGTGCTTATGTGCTGGCAACAAAGGCGATGACGGCAAGCCAGTTAAAGTCAGCTTCCTGGGTTACTCTTGCAGAAGGGGACACGGTTACGTTCAGCCGGGAGGGAAAACGTATTTTCTATGCCCGTGTAATCGATAAGGCGGGAAATACAACTTATTCCGCATCCAATCAGATTACTATGGATAAGACCCTGCCGGAAATTTTGTGTGGAAGTAAAAAATTAGGGGATACGAAAAGTTATATTGCAGATCGCAAAAAAATTACAGTTACAGATGACTATCTTTCAAAGGTTACTGTGAAAAACGGTTCCAATACGGTTCTCACAAAAACAGAAGATGATATCACAAAGGGAAGTGTATCGTTTGTTATTGAGAGAACCACGGAAACGAATGATGATATTGTCTATGAGATTACAGCAGAGGATAAGTCCGGTAATCAGAAAGTTACGACATTGACACTGAAAAATCCGGTACTTGATGTCGATGCGAAAAACCTCGATTTTGGCAGTGGCAGCTCGGCGCTGACTTATGGTTATGAAGAGGTGGAAGCACAGGCGGTAAGTTTGATAAATAAAGCAAACAATCAGCCGGTGGCAGCAGATTCCATTACATTGGAAGGTGCAAATGGAGAAGCAGAGTATTTTGAAGTTGCAGAGGGTACAAAAATACGTCCAAAACAGGGACTTCATGCAGGAACTTATACCGAAGCGGTTCGGATTGCTTATAATGGAGATGCTGAATCCGAGGTGACCTGCAAATGCAGCGTAACGATTAAAAAAGCCAACATGTTAGTGCGTTACACCGGTCAGAAAGATGTCGGTTATCATACGCTGCCGGATTTGAAAGGAACAATTGAGTACACAGCGACGGATTTTAAAAATGGAGACACAAAGGATGTATTTGTAAAAGATGCAGATTTTGTGGCACCGAAATTATATTATATGGATGAAAATCAGAATAGTCAGGAATTTACATCGGATAAACGTGCAATGGAAACGATGCAGCTGATTCCGGATGGCGGTTCTTCACACGACTATGAATTTTCATATGCAGCCGGTGAACTGGAAGTGAAACATCATGTACTTCGTGACGGCTATGTGATTGAGGGTAAAAAGGTAAAAGGCTACGATTGGTATGTATCAGATTATGTAGCCATCCGCCCGGCGGCGAATTATCAAATTAGTGATTCGGAAGCAGCAGATTCTTTCGCTTCCCAGACACAGTCGATTTCCGTGGCTGGGCCGACAAACGGTGTAGAGAAAAGTTTTTATGTTATGAATACACAGACGGGTGAAATTTCTGCGCAGATGAAAGAGACGATAAAAATAGATAATACGGCTCCGTATTTTAGAAATGGAGAAGGTATTACCGTATCCTCCAATCTGTGGGCTGAGTTTTGTAATTCCGTAAGTTTTGGACTGTTTTTTAATCAGACCAAAGCGGTATCCATCAGTGCAACGGATGAAGAGAGCGGACTGGAACCAATTCAGTATTGTATATCGGAAAAAGCCGTGGAAGGAACAGCAGAGAGTTTAGATACCAAATTAAACTGGGTAACGTATGAGGATGGATTTTCGATTTCACCGGAGGAATATGAGAGTGCGGTTATTTATGCAAAAATAACAAATCATGCCGGTTTGTCAACTTATATATCTTCCAATGGTTTGGTGTTTGATAACAAGCAGCCGGAAATCAATAAGGTTGAAAATGGAAAAGAACAGGGTATCGTGGATGAAAAAGAATATATCACGGAAGTTTTGTCCTTAAAAGTTTCAGACGGTAATTTAAATGAGACAACACTCTATGAGGGAACCGATGTTACGGCATCCGGAAGTGCCCTTTCGATTGTTGAAGAGTCGGAAGGGTTAAAGACGGCGGAGAAGAAGATTGCCTGCCCACAGAAAGGCTCTAAGACTTATACCGTGGTAGCGAGAGATTCAGCCGGTAATAATGCGGAGCGTGAGTTTACGATTACGAAACCGATTTATGATATTACGGCAGATACGCTTAAAATTGCGGATGCGGTTTATGGTTACACATCAACGCCACAGACCAAAATAACCTTTAAAAATACGGATAAGGCAAATGCAGACGCTACGATACAGAAAGTCATTCTTGGCGATGACAAACATTTTGAAGTGAAAAACACAGGAAATGAATTCTGGATTGCTGCCAAAGAAGGACTTTCACATGGTAAATATGCAACGGATGTGACATTGGTTTATAACGGTGGCAAAGAAGCAAAGACGACATGTGGTTTTTCTGTTGACAAAGCGGTTTTGAAGGCGACATATTCGGGCGATGATTTGTATTATCACGAAACGTTAGCTAAGGGTTCTGTAAAAGTAACCGGATTTGTAACGCAGAACGGTGTTGTGGAAACACCGGAGACGGCAGCCGGCTATGTGGCTCCAACGGTTGATTTTACACAGACAGCGAAAGAGACAAAAGAGCTTACACCAAAAGGCGGCAAGGCAGATAATTATACCTTTGAGTATGTGTCCGGTCTGCTTTTGGTTGACCGCCGCTATGCGAGTGCCGGAAAAGACGGTCAGTACCGAATTGAAGGCAGTGTTTCGGATACCGGCTGGTATACTTCGGATTTAAGGATTGTACCAAAAGATGGTTACGAACTTTTGAGAGAAGAAGAAGGAAAAACACTGGATGAGATTGCTCTTACAAAAGATACAGACTGCGGTGAAGAAAAATTCTATATCATGAATGAGACTACGGGTGAAATTTATTATCCGAGTGTATTCAATTATAAGAAAGATACGAAAATGCCGGAAATTAAAGGTGTTGAAAAAGATGCCACATATGAGGCAAACAGTCGTGAGGTAACGGTATCGGATGAGAATCTGTCGAATGTTACCGTGAACGGTAAACCGCAGAGTGTGGAAAATAATACGGTTACATTTACTTTGACAGCAGAACAGGAAACGATGGTATATGTAATTACTGCAACCGATTGTGCCGGTAATATGTCAGATTGCACAGTGGTATTAAATCAGCCGGCATCGCTCCCGGCATCAGATGACACCGATGCGGATAATGCAGGCAATTCAGGTGATAATAATACGGATGGAAATGCAGTTACACCGACCGCTTCACCGTCCCAGGCAATTGCCGGTATTGTGAAAAAGCATGTCAAGGTGGTTGACGGAGCACCGAATACAGCACTTGTAACAGGTACACAGGATTTGAAAACATCTGTACTGTCAAATGGAGAACAGCAGGCGGTAGAAGATGGCAGTAATGCAAACATTGAGTTGCGAATCAAGAATATTGACGGCAGTGTTCCTCAAAACGATAAGGAACTTGTGATTGCAAATCTGTCGGGTTATTCAGTCGGTGAATATTTGGATATTACACTGTGGAAGAAAGTAGGAAGCAGTTCAGAGAAAAAGGTAACAAATTTGGCAAAACCGATTTCTGTAACGGTAACGGTTCCTTCGGATTTGCGGAATGCGTCGCGTGAATTTGTTGTGCTTCGTGTCCATAAAGGAAAAGTATCCGTATTGGAAGATTTGGATTCAGCAACAAATACGGTTACGTTTAAGACAGACCGTTTCTCTACGTATGCGCTTGCCTACCGTACGGCGGCAGCACTTACAACGAGACAGACAAATTCCACGAAGAATACAAGTGTGATTGGAACACTTGCGACAAATCCATCACCGGATACCGGCGATACGGCTCCGCTTCTGCCGATTGCTATTGTATTTCTTGGTTCTTTATCAGGAATACTTATAACGATGGTGCTTCGGAGAAAAATGTAATTCATCGGAGGTTTTAGCATGAAAAAAGTTAGAACACATTTGGAAGACCGTGTTCTTCCATCTTATACAAAAGGAGAAGAAATTTTTAATATGGTTTCCCATATTGCCGGTGGTGCGCTGGCAATTGCGGCACTGGTACTCTGTGTGATTTTTGCAGTAATACACACAGATGCATGGGGTGTTGTGGGAGCAGCTATTTATGGCTCCACGATGGTTGTGCTTTATGCGATGTCAAGTATTTATCATGGTTTGAAACCGGAAATGCCTAAAAAGGTGTTTCAGGTTATTGATCACTGTACAATTTATTTTCTAATCGCAGGAACTTATACACCGGTCACTTTGACGGCACTGAGACCACAGTACCCGGTACAGGCATTTGTGATTTTTGGTATTGTGTGGGCGTGCTGTTTCATCGCGGCAACTCTGACGGCAATTGATTTGAAAAAATATCAGATTTTGTCGATGATTTGTTATCTTGCGATGGGATGGTGTATTATTTTCTTTATTAAACCGACGGTACAGTGTCTTGGTACCGGCGGAACCGTGTTTTTGTTTACCGGCGGTGTTGCTTATACGATTGGTGCAATTTTGTATGGTATTGGTAAAAAGAAAAAATATGTGCATTCCATTTTCCACTTGTTCGTGGTGGCGGGAAGTATTTTGCACTTTTTTATGATTTTGTTTTATGTTATACTATAGCGTAAAGTGTTCCCTTATGAATGGGGATGCGGGTTGTTTAGTGGTTTTGATTGATGCAAAAGAATTTGGAGGATAAGATGATAGTAGAACCAAAAGTAAAAGGATTTATCTGCACGACAGCACATCCTGCCGGCTGCAAAGAGAGTGTAAGAAGACAGATTGCTTATTGTAAAGAAAAAGGCATGGTGGAAGGACCGAAGAAGGTATTGGTGATTGGCTCTTCGACCGGTTATGGTTTGGCAAGCCGTATTGCAGTAACATATGGTTACGGGGCAGATACGATTGGCGTGGCATTTGAGAGAGAGTCCAATGGAAGAAGAACGGCAACTGCCGGCTGGTATAACACAAAGGCATTTGAAGAGTTTGCCAAAGAAGACGGTTATTATGCAAAGTCATTTAATGGTGACGGTTTTTCGGAAGAAATGAAAAATCAGGTAATAGAGACGATTCGCAAGGATTTTGGAAAAGTTGATATGGTTGTTTACAGTATGGCAGCTCCGAGAAGAACGATGCCGGATGGAACGACAGTATCATCTGTACTGAAAACTGTGGGAAAAGAACTGACAAACAAAACCATTGATTTGCGAAATAATGAAATTAAAGATGTAACGGTACCGGTTGCCAACGAAGAAGAGATTGAAAATACCGTCAAAGTTATGGGCGGTGAAGACTGGGAAGCATGGATTCAGGCACTTGTGGATGCAGATGTTTTGAGTGACAATGCTGTTACATTAGCATATTCTTATATCGGACCGGAGTTGACTCATGCGATTTACAAAGAAGGCAGTATCGGTCAGGCAAAGAAACATCTTTTTGATACATCGAAAAAACTCACAAAAGAGTTTGAGGCGAAAGGATTGAAGGCTTACATCTCGGTAAATAAGGCGTTGGTTACACAGAGCAGTGCGGCAATTCCGATTGTCCCGCTTTACATTTCTCTGCTTTATAAGATTATGAAGAAAGAGGGGCTGCATGAGGGGTGCATCGAGCAGATGAACCGTTTGTTTATCGACAAACTGCCGGCAAAGGAAACGGATGCAGAAGGTTATATCCGTCTTGATGACTGGGAAATGGAAGATAAAGTCCAGAATGAAATAACAAAGCTTTGGGACTTAGTTACGACAGAGAACATTGGCGAGCTTGGTGACATTGAAGGTTACTGGGAAGATTTTTATCACATGTTTGGTTTCCATTATGACAATGTGGATTATAGTGCTGATGTAGAAATTTAAAAATGACAGAAATAAAAAAGGGGCTGCCAAAATGGCAGCCTCTTTCAATTTGCAATTATAATCTTGCAACTACGAAAATATCATAGATAGCGCGAATTGCATCTTCGAAATCTTCATTATTTACACCGATGATAATATTTAACTCACTCGAGCCCTGATCAATCATTTTTACATTGATATGTGCGTGAGCAAGGGCGGAGAACAAACGACCGGCAGTACCACGTGTACTCTTCATGCCACGTCCTACAACAGCAATCAAAGCTAAATCAGATTCCAGATGAATGGTATCCGGTTTTGCTAAACGGTTGATGTCAGCAATAACTTCCTGCTCTTTTTCCTGAAATTCGTCCTGATGAACAAAAATAGTCATGGTATCAATACCGGATGGCATATGCTCAAAAGAGATACCATTGTCTTCAAAAGCGCTGAGGACTTTGCGACCAAAACCGATTTCGGAGTTCATCATATCTTTTTCAATATTAACGGCTACAAAGCCTTTTTTTCCGGCAATACCGGTGATGGTATAAGCAGGAATCCTGCAGGTGCTTTCTACAATCATTGTTCCATCGTCTTCCGGACGGTTTGTGTTTCGGATGTTAATTGGAATACCGGCTTTTCGTACCGGGAAGATTGCATCTTCGTGGAGTACGGAAGCACCCATGTAGGCGAGCTCTCGTAATTCCATATAAGTAATGGTATGAATGACTTCCGGATTTTTTACGATACGTGGATCGGTAACTAAGCAGCCGGAAACGTCTGTCCAGTTCTCATACAAATTCGCATTGATTGCTTTGGCAACCAAAGAACCGGTAATATCGGAACCGCCGCGGGAGAAAGTAACAACTGTACCATTTTTCATGGCACCGTAAAATCCCGGAATGACAGCTCGTTCAATTTTATCTAAATAAGTGGCAAGAAGCTCGTTGGTGGTTTCAGAATCAAAAGACCCGTCTTTGTCAAAACGGATTACATTGGCAGCATCGACAAATTCATAGCCGAGGTATTTTGCCATAATTTTTCCGTTTAAATATTCGCCACGGGAAGCAGCGTACATAGAACCTGCTTTTGCTACAAACTGTTTTTTAATGATTTCAAAATCTTCATCTAAAGAAAGATCGAGTTTCAAACCATAAATGATTTCGTTGTAGCGGTCTTTGATTTGATTTAACTGTTTGTTGAATGCCTTGCTCTGTTCTGCCAGTTCATAGCAGTGATACAGCATATCCGTTACCTTCGTGTCATCGGAAAAACGTTTTCCCGGTGCGGAAGGGACTACATAACGGCGGGATTCGTCTGCACGAATAATAGCGCCAACTTTCATAAACTGTTCTGCACTGGCAAGGGAACTTCCACCAAACTTAACTACTTTTTTCATGAAACATCTCTCCATATAATTTTTTTGTGTCAAAGATTTACAGACACACGATTATAGTAAACCATGTTTTTTGGTATTTTTCAAGAGTTTTTTGTGATATAATAAGAAAAAGAAATTTTACAGAGGGGGATTTGTATGGAAGGAATTACATTATATTCCATTGATTATTATAAAAAAAGTGTTTTTAAAGGCAGTTACCGGGGGATGAATTTCAGGATTTCGAAAGACGGCGATGAAGAGGAAAAGAAACTTCTTGCGACTGCGTGGAAAGGACCGTTTATACTGGAAAAGACAAAGGAGAAGCCGGTGACGATGACGTTTGATTTTTCGGACGAGGGGCTTTTAGAGGCGGATGAATGGCTGACGAAACAGCAGAAACTGTTATGTCCGGGAGCGGGAGAAGAAGTGTAACGAGTGACCTCTTGTAACTTTTTGAAAAACGAGTATAATACTAGTAGCAGAGAAACATAAGAATAAGGAGGTTATTATTACCATGACAAAAATTGATATTTTTTCCGGTTTTCTTGGTGCCGGTAAGACAACATTGATAAAAAAACTGATAAAGGAAGCATTTCAGGGAGAAAAACTTGTCCTGATTGAAAATGAATTTGGTGAGATTGGTATTGATGGCGGTTTTATGAAAGATGCCGGCATTAATGTAACGGAAATGAATTCAGGATGTATTTGCTGTTCATTGGTTGGTGATTTTGGTGCCGCATTGGAAGAGGTACTTGAGAAATATCATCCGGACCGCATTATTATTGAGCCATCCGGTGTTGGTAAATTGTCGGATGTTATTAAGGCTGTCTCCGGTGTAATGGAGAGCCATGACGATGTGCAGATGAATGGGTATGTTACGGTGGCAGACGCAACGAAGTGTAAAATGTACATGAAAAACTTTGGTGAATTTTACAACAACCAGGTTGAGAGTGCAAAGACAATTGTGTTAAGCCGGACCGGTAAAATTACGGATGAAAAGTTAGATGCTGCGTTGGCTTTGATTCGCGAGAAAAATGATAAGGCAACAATTATTACGACACCATGGGATGAGATTGATGGCAAACAAATTCTTGGTGCGATTGAGGAGAGTAATTCGCTGGAAATAGAATTGATGGAAGAAGAGGATGTATGTCCGGAGTGTGGACATCATCATGACCACGACCATGACCACCACCATCACCATGAGCACGGTGAGTGCGACCATCACGACCATGACCATGAACACGACCATGACCATGAACATGAACATCATCACCACGAGGATGGCGAGTGTTGTTGTGGACATGACCACGAGCATGGACATCATCACCATCATGCGGACGATGTATTTACAAGCATGGGTATCGAGAGTGCGCACAAATACAGTGAGGAAGAATTGACCGGTATTTTGAAAAAATTGTCTGCTGAGGATAATGGTTATGGAAACATTCTTCGCGCGAAGGGAATTGTACCGGCGACGGAAGGTGAATGGTTCCACTTTGATTTGGTACCTGGTGAGTACGAAGTACGCCGGGGCAGTGCAGACTATACCGGACGAATCTGCGTTATTGGAGCAGAGTTGAAAGAAAGTGAAATTAAGCAATTGTTTTTAGGATAAGGAATGGAGGAAACTATGTTTGGAAATCGGGATATTCCGGTCTATTTGTTTACCGGTTTTTTGGAAAGCGGTAAATCAACATGTTTTCAGGAAATACTGGAAGAAGGAAATTTTGAAGACGGCTTGCGGACCTTGTATCTGATGACGGAAGAGGGAGAAAAAGAAGTCGATGAAATGTTACTTCGTCATAATAAAGTGGACACGGTTTTGATTGAAGACGAAGAAGATTTGACGGAAGATAAGTGTAAGGAACTTGTGAAACAGTATAAGCCGGCACGAATTGTTATTGAAGTAAACGGAATGTGGGATTTGGTTAAGTTAATCAATGAAACCATTCCGGAAAATTGGATTGTTGTGCAGACATTTACAACAGTCAATGCGGAAACATTTTCTGTTTATATCAATAATATGAAATCGTTGATTATGTCGCATTTTCAGCAGTCGGATTTGGTTATTTTTAACCGTTGTTCATCCGATATGGACAAGGCATCCATGCGTCGAAATGTCAAAGCAATCAACCGCCGTGCCCAGGTTTTATTTGAATCAGAGGATGGCTCGGTTGAGAGTAATATTGAAGAGGAATTACCGTTTGATGTCACCGCAAAAGAAATTGTATTAGAAGATGACGATTTTGGACTTTGGTATCTGGACGTTAGTGAGCATCCGGAAAAATACGAGGGAAAAACAATTGTATTTAAGGGACAGGTATACAGAAATAGAACCTTCCCGAAAGATGCCTTTGTTCCATCCCGCGCGGCCATGACTTGCTGTGCGGATGACATCGCAAAAATCGGATTCATTTGCCATTACCCACAGGCTGATAAATTTGCAACCAACGACTGGGTTATGGTAACAGTAAAAGTAAAACCAGAATTTAGCCGTAAACAACAAGCATTAGTGCCAATGCTTTGGGCTGACAAAGTCGAAAAAACCACTCCCCCACAAGAGGAAGTTGTATACTTTAGTTAGCTACAAGCCACGCACCAAAAGAGATGCGCCATGGCATGCAAGCTCGCTTGCAAATGCCATGGCGCATCTCTTTTGGTATGAGGCGACAGCCTCTATGAGCGGAGCCGGAGGCGGAGCGAATAGCGTGGGATATTCAGCGGAGCGAATAGCATGTGCTGTTCGGCGGAGCGAATAGCGTGGGGGATTCGGCGGCTGCAAACAACGTTTTTTCATCATTTTTACCATTAGCGTTGCACTTTTTGGTTGTTTTACGATATTACTGAGCTTTTTTGTGACGAATTACACCCAATTAGCAACCTTTTTGAGTGGATTTTAGCGAAAGGGTTGTTTTTGAAAGATAAAGTTTTTGAGCCAATGCAACGTTTTTGTTCTTTGAGTAAAGTTAGCGTTGCATAAGGCAAGCTATCACAGTTAGTGTATAATTTTTATTGGCAAAAATAAAGGGAAGAAGGAAATACCCTCTTCCCAATCATACAGTTTTTCTTTATGATGTTAGTTGCTAGAAAAACAATAAAGGAGACTGTATGATGAAATTAATTGTAGACGAAAACTTACTATCTTTCAAGGTGTTAGAGCAAAAAATATTCGATTATGTTTGTGAACTTGGCCGCCAGATTACCCAGCAGATTCTGGAAGCCTATGATACAGAGCTTGCAGAAAGTCGCGATAAAAAGCATTATCGGGGAAAAGGGAAACGAAAAACCTGTATCAAAACGGTATATGGCGAAGTAGAGTACAAGAGAACTGTATATCGTACAAAAACGGAACAGGGAGAAAACGCCTATGTCTACCTGTTAGATGAAGCCATGCAAATGGATAAGATTGGATTGATTTCCACTAATCTTGCAGAAAAGATAGCGATGACGGTAACGGAATCACCTTACCGCGTAACTGCAAAGAGAATAAAGAACTTTGCCGTACCATTGAGAAATATACAGATGGATTAATTTTTAATGCACGCATGAATGAAATCATGGAAACATTAAGTGCCGCAAAAACATCGAAGAAAGATGGGAAAGGAAATCGATATGTAGAATTAATGAGAGGTCATGTGCCGTTAATAGATGCAGCAGCAACCGCATCCAGAAAGGCATTTCGGAATGCGTTTATAAGATAGAGAAAAACTGAGTTTGGAATGACGGGTTTGTGACAAATGTTCGCTGCCGGTTCCTTTGGATTCCAGTAATTCCGTAGAAAAACTTTGTAACGAGTGGGTTTTGAGTACGTCGGTATGTGGCACTGGTAGTTTCAGTGCCCATACCGCTACGCACTCAACGAGCGAGAGTGCCCACGAGACGCAAAGCTTTTCTACGGAATTACTGAAAACAAAAAAAGTGCCAACGAACACTTGACACAAACGCTATCACAAATTTTATAGATGTTTTACAAACGTTGTGCTATACTATTAATAGACAAAAGACAGAAAGAAATTTAAACAATATTGAAAGTACAAGGAGCACAGCATGAAGATACTTAGCAAACAAAAAAACAGCAGAATGTGTATGATTTGCGGGCTGGATAATGAATACGGCGTGAATGCACCATTTTACAACATGGAAGATGGCAGTGTGATGACGGTGTTTCGCTACAAAGAACAGCATCAGAGTTATCCCGGACGTGTGCATGGCGGCATGATTACGGCGATGCTTGATGAGATGGGGCTTCGTTCTTTGTGGGCGAAGGAATTGTCGGAGGAGACTTTTGGTGTGACGATATCGTTGGATACCAAATACCGCAAACCGGTTCCCTATGAGACAGAATTGATTGGACGGGGTGTAGTTGTAAAAAACACGAGCCATTTTATTATTACAGATTCTTATATTATGGATAAAGAAGGGGAAATTCTTGCAAATGGAAGAATTAAATACATAAAAATGGACACACAGAAGATTCAAGAGGGCGTAGAAGTGCATGAAGAAATGCCGTATCTTGTAGAGGATGGCAGGACAGAAATCGAGGGGCCATTCTTTGACAATCTGTAGCCACTATGCTATAGTAAAAGGCGACAATAATTTATGGAAAGCGTCCATGTGAACGTTTTGGTTAGGAGGAAAAATGAGTAAGATTCAGATGAAAACCCCACTTGTAGAGATGGACGGGGATGAAATGACCAGAATCCTTTGGCAGATGATTAAAGATGAGTTGTTGCTGCCATATGTTGATTTAAAGACAGAGTATTATGACCTTGGTTTGGAGTACCGGAATAAAACCAATGACCAGGTGACAGTGGATTCCGCAGAGGCAACAAAGAAATATGGTGTAGCGGTAAAATGTGCTACGATTACACCGAATGCTGCCCGCATGGATGAATATGATTTGAAAGAAATGTGGAAATCGCCAAACGGCACAATTCGTGCAATTTTAGATGGTACGGTATTTCGTGCACCAATCCTTGTTAAGGGAATCGTTCCTTATGTAAAAAATTGGACAAAGCCGATTACGATTGCACGTCATGCGTATGGTGATGTTTATAAAAATACAGAAATCAAAGTTCCGGGTAAAGGAACAGCAGAACTTGTATTTACCGCTGAGGATGGAACACAGACCAAAGAAGTAATTCACAACTTTGATGGTCCGGGAATCATTCAGGGAATTCACAATACAGAAAAATCCATTTCCAGTTTTGCACGCGCATGCTTTAGTTATGCAGTGGACACTAAACAGGACTTGTGGTTCTCTACTAAAGATACCATTTCCAAAAAATACGACCATACATTTAAGGACATTTTCCAGGAAATTTATGATACGGAGTATAAAGAAAAATTCGAGAAACTTGGCATTGAGTATTTCTATACGCTTATTGATGATGCAGTTGCCCGCGTAATTCGTTCGGAAGGCGGCTTTATTTGGGCTTGTAAAAACTACGACGGAGATGTAATGTCTGATATGGTAGCTACGGCATATGGTGATTTGTCCATGATGACATCCGTTTTGGTATCACCAAGCGGTGTTTATGAATATGAGGCTGCACACGGAACGGTACAGCGTCACTATTATAAACATTTGAAAGGCGAAGAGACTTCGACAAATTCCATCGCAACTATTTTTGCGTGGACAGGCGCACTCAGAAAGCGCGGCGAGTTGGATGAGATTCCGGAATTGATGGATTTTGCGGACAAACTGGAGAGAGCCTGCATTAAGACTGTGGAAGATGGAAAAATGACAAAGAGTCTTTCTCTCATTTCCACATGTGAAAATCCGGTAATTTTGAACAGCCTTGAGTTTATTCAGGCAATTCGCGAGACATTGGATTCTTTGATGTAACATATAAAAAAACAGACCACTGTGATACTGTAAAAGTGCAGATATTGCAGTGGTCATTTTTTGGTATCGGCAGGGTTAGTTTTTAACCTGCCGTCCTTCTGTGTTTATCGTGTAATTATCTTTCATAATCAAAGCAGAAATTGGTACGAGTTGAAATCCTTTTTTCTTCAAAATTGTTAAAAGTTCATCCAGCGCTTCGGCGGTGTGTTTTCCGCCATTGTGGCAGAGAATAATCGAACCGTTGCCAAGATGTTTGTGTTCTGTGACGCGGCGTATGATGGTGGCGGCATCGTAATCTTTCCAGTCGAGGGAATCCACATCCCACTGAATCGGATAATATTTATTTTCCCGGCACACACGGATAAGAGTGTCGTTATAGTCCCCGTAAGGAGGGCGGAACAAAATCATATCTTTACCGGTTAGTTTTTTTACTTTTTCATGAGGTTTCATAATTTCTTCTTTGCATTGTGCGGCCGATAGCTGTGACATCTGTTTGTGGTTTTCACTGTGGTTTCCAAGGTCATGCCCGCCGGCGGCAATTGCTTTTACATCGTCCGGATATTTTTCAATCCAGCCGCCTGTCATAAAAAAGGTTGCCTTCACTTTGTGTTTTTTCAGCGTGGCAAGAAGTGATGCGGTGTCGTCGTTTCCCCAAGCCGCATCAAAGCTGATTGAAATCTGCGGTTTTTCCTTTTCTACGCAGTAGATGGGAAGTTCTTTTTCATGAAGTAGAGATTCATTGAAAACGGCACGGTTTTCCGGATAAACAAAAAAACTTGTTGCGAGCAAAGCAAAGGATGTCAGGACGATGGCACCGATTTTTGTAAAAAGAATCAGTTTTTCCCGTTCTTGTTCGATGTTCATAGATTACCCCGCTATCGTTTTGCTATAGTTTATGGAGAGAAAATGCTTATTATGACTGGAAATCTTTTTTCTTTGCAAGTGTGTATGAATATGGTAAGATTACTACATAAGAAAATTTATGAATGAATCATTTACGAATGGAGGGATATCATGAAAAGAAGAAATTTATTGGCAGCAGTGCTTAGCGTTTCGCTGGTAATAGGGATGAGTGCACCGGTGGATTTGGCACAGGAAAGTAAGAAAACGCAGACCGCAGTATCCATCGAGGATTCGGTCGGTGAGACGTCAAAGTATGGCTATCTTCCAATTCATCGGAAACTATTAAATTCGGATGATTTGTCATCCGGCAGAAAGAAAAAGGCAGCAAAGACAACGATTCCGTCATCGTTTGATGCCAGAGAGGAAGGGCTGTTGACGGATATCAAAGATCAAGGAGAAACGGGCATGTGCTGGACAATGTCTGTGATGGGAGCGTCTGAAGCAGATATTATACAGGATGGCTCTGAAGAATCTCCGGATTTATCAGAGTATCATCTGGCATATTCGACATACAACAAAGCCGACGATCCGCTTGGTTTGACGGTAGGGGATATTTGCAGGCCAAGAGAGAAGAATAATGATTTGTATGGATGGGGCGGAAATTCCGTTTTAGCAACTGCTACATTAGCCAGATGGCAGGGAGTTGTAGATGAATCAGTTGCTTCTTTTGAAGATTTACAGAACAAAATTAATTGTAACGTAACGGCTGACTTATCGGATGAGGTGATGTATGATAAGGATTCCTATCATTTGCAGAACGTAGAATACATTTATATGACGAAAGCGAACCGCAACCAAATCAAACAGAAATTGATGGAGTATGGGGCAGCGGAGTGCTCTATGTATGCGCCGGAAACATCGAGTGACAAGCAGATGTATGGAAATACCGGGAAAAGCAATTTTACGGCGTATTATTGTAATGATACAAGCAAGACAACCAATCACAGTGTATTGATTGTGGGATGGGATGATAATTATTCGGCAAGTAATTTTAATTCCAAATGTCGTCCCTCTTCAGATGGCGCATGGTTAATTCGCAACAGCTGGGGCGACTGCAACAGTATGGGCGGATATTTCTGGATTTCTTATGAGGATGCTATGCTGCAGGCGGAGAAGAATGAAGAGGCAGAGGTGGCATTCTTTGATGTAGAAAAAGCGGATAATTACGACAATAACTATCAATATGATGGTGGAATTCCATTTGCTTATTCGAGAAGTTTTCTGCGTGGTGCCAATGTATTTGAGGCAAAAGCCGATGAAAAAATGCAGGCAGTTTCTTTCTATACACAGGAAGCAAATGTAAATTATGAAGTATCAATTTATGAGAGTCCGGATTCGGATAATCCGATGTCCGGTAAATTAGTGTCTTCATTGTCCGGTACGATTGCAGAGCGCGGATATCATACCATTGATTTTGTAAAAGAAGATAAAGATGAAGTATTTATGACAAAAGGAAAGCGTTATGCAGTTGTTGTAAAATTGGAAGAGAGTGGAGATACTTCTTATCAGACTTATGAATGTACTCATAACGATTCTGCACTTACAGAAGCAGTTAGCGCAAATAAGGGCGAAAGTTATGTTCAGTATTCGGATGGTGAGTGGGAAGATTTTTCCGAACTCGAGTGGTCTAGCAAAGAAAAAAATAATGCAAATCTTTGCATTAAGATGTTTTCTGATACTTGGGATTCTACGAAAGCAACACCGACGCCGACGATGACGGCAACACCAACGGCAACACCAACGGCAACACCAACGGCAACACCAACGGCAGCACCAACGGCAACACCAACGGCTGCGCCTGTGACTACGCCAACGCAAAAGGCACAATCAACACCGGCAGCCAATAATCCGACAACCCCGGTAGTTACGGATAATCCTGTAACACCTGATAATAGCAGTGCCCGGACAGTGGTTGTGAAAAAACTAAAGTTTAAATATTCGTCGAAAAAGGTGAAAGCCGGTAAAAAAGTAAAGTTAAGTAAGTGGCTGAAAGTGACGAAAAACCGCGCAGGGGATGCAAAGATTACCTATAAATTTACAAAGAATAAATTTAAAAAATATGCTACCCTGTCAAAAAAAGGTGTCTTTAAGGCAAAGAAGGCCGGAAAGAAAAAGACGGTTTATGTAAAGGCAGCAGCGGGTGACGGCAGTAAAAAGACAGCGAATATAAAAATAAAAATTAAATGATAATAGGGGTTGACTTTTTATGTTATCCTGCATATAATGAACATATGAATAATTGTTCATATGTAAATTTACAGAAACGGAGAGTGATAAAATGCCAAGTGAAGATGAATTGTATGACTTGGCGGAATTGTTTAAGGTGTTTGGCGATTCGACCAGAATCCGGATTTTGTTTGTTTTATTTGAGAAGGATGTCTGTGTTTGTGATTTAGCGGAAACCTTGAATATGACGCAGTCAGCAATTTCGCATCAGCTAAAGATTCTAAAACAGAATAAGTTAGTAAAAGGCCGCCGCGAGGGCAAATCGGTGTTTTATTCACTGGCCGATGATCATGTGCGAACGATTATCGAGCAGGGAATCGACCATATTGCGGAATAACATAATTGAATTGGAGGAAATGAATCATGAAAAAGAAATTTAAATTACAGGACTTGGATTGTGCAAACTGTGCAGCAAAAATGGAAGAATCAATTAAGAAAATTGATGGTGTAAACGATGCAGTAGTCAGCTTTATGACACAGAAGATGACAGTAGATGTCGATGATGCGCGTTTTGATGAAATTATGGATGAGGTTGTCCGTGTTTGTGCAAAAGTTGAGCCGGATTGCCAGATTCTTTTGTAGGAGATGAGTGTATGACAAAAAAACAGAAAAAAATGAGACTTCGGATTATCATTTCCCTTGTCCTATTTGTTATCCTGTTTGTTTGTGAGCATATGGGAGTATTAGAGCCACTGCCGTGGTGGGCACAGCTTTTGATATTTGCCGTTCCGTACCTGATTGTCGGATATGACATTATTTTTAAGGCTGCGAGAAATATTTCCCATGGACAGATTTTTGATGAAAACTTTCTGATGATGATTGCCACCTTTGGTGCATTTGGCGTTGGTGAGTATTTAGAGGCTGTTGCTGTAATGCTTTTTTACCAGGTCGGTGAATTGTTCCAGGGTTATGCGGTTGGAAAATCCAGACAATCCATTACGGAAATGATGGACATCTGTCCGGAATATGCGAATATAGAAGAAGATGGGAAATTAGTGACAGTAGACCCGGATGATGTAGAAGTCGGTACGATTATTGTTGTAAAGCCGGGCGAGAGAATTCCTCTCGATGGTGTTGTTATAGAGGGCGAATCGTTAATTGATACGGCGGCACTTACGGGTGAGTCGGTACCGAGAAGAGCGTCAGAGGGCGATGAGATTATCAGTGGCTGCGTCAATGGCAGCGGAACGCTGAAAATCCGTACCACAAAGGAATTTGATGATTCGACGGTTGCCAAAATTTTGGAGTTGGTTGAGAATGCAAGCAGTAAAAAGGCAAAGGTGGAGAATTTTATCACCCGCTTTGCCAAATACTATACGCCGGTCGTTACGATTGGAGCCGTTTTGCTTGCTGTGATTCCACCACTTATTTTAGGCGGAGGCTTTGCTGAGTGGATTCAGAGAGCGTGCATTTTCCTTGTTATTTCCTGTCCGTGTGCACTGGTGATTTCGGTGCCGCTTGGATTCTTTGGCGGTATCGGTGCTGCATCTAAGATTGGTGTTTTGGTAAAAGGCAGTAACTTCTTAGAGGCGGTTGCAGAGATGACTACCATTGTATTTGACAAGACCGGAACACTGACAAAAGGCGAATTTAAAGTAACCGAAATGAAACCTGCCGGTGGTGTTTCAGAAGATAAATTATTGGAAGTAGCCGCACTTGGCGAGAGCTATTCAAACCATCCGATTGCCGGTTCGATTATCGAGGCATATGGAAAAGAAATTGAGAGAAGCCGTGTGTCAGAGGCGGTTGAAATTGCCGGCCACGGAGTTCAGATTCTCGTAGATGGTGTGATGACTTATGTCGGCAATGAAAAGCTGATGAAAAAACAGGCGATTGTTTATGAGCCGTGTGAAAGCGCCGGAACGGTTGTCTATGTGGGTCAGGAGCAGACCTTTTTAGGGGCACTTGTGATTTCCGACACCGTGAAACAGGGTGCAGCAGAGGCGATTCATAAGATGAAAAATGTTGGCGTGAAGAAGTGCGTCATGCTGACCGGTGATAGAGAAAAAACTGCGAAACATGTGGCAGATGAGTTGAAACTGGATGAAGTGCATGCTGAACTTCTCCCCGGTGATAAAGTGGATGAGGTGGAAAAACTTCTTTCTGCACAAAAAGATGGAGAACGTCTTGCCTTTGTCGGTGACGGCATCAATGACGCACCGGTTTTGACTCGTGCAGATATTGGTATTGCGATGGGAAGTCTTGGTTCCGATGCAGCAATTGAGGCGGCAGACGTCGTTTTGATGGATGATGATATTCGAAAGATTGCGTCAACCGTACTGATTTCTAGAAAAACACTTCGCATTGTAAAGCAGAACATTGTATTTGCCCTTGCCGTAAAAGCAGTTGTACTTTTGCTTGGTGCAATTGGTGTGGCGAATATGTGGGAAGCTGTATTTGCCGATGTCGGTGTATCTGTTTTGGCAATTTTGAACTCAATGCGGGTGATGAAAAATCATTAACATGATTTGCATTTTTGATTAACATGTAGTATAATGTCATAGTCAAAGAGGATAGGTCCGAAAATGAAGTGTCCTATCCTCTTTTTTCGACTATGACAAGAGTCCAAAAGAAGGAGGATTTGGTTTGGATAATCACTCAATGATGGAACTGGGAGAAAAGTTAAATGGCAAATTTGAAAATCTGGTGAATTACTGTATGGTGTCCGGTGCCATTAACCAGGATTTGTATAACGAATATGATGTGAAGAGGGGACTTCGCGATTCGAATGGTAAAGGAGTACTTACCGGATTGACAGAGATTTCAGATGTCTGTGGATACCGCTTGAAAAACGGCAAAAAGATTCCTTGCGACGGAGAACTTTATTATCAGGGATATAATGTAATGGACCTTGTAAAAAGTTTTGAAAACCGCCGATTCGCTTTCGAGGAGACAACCTATTTGCTGATGTTTGGCGAACTGCCGACACATACTCAGTTAAAGGATTTTGAAGAGGTATTAACCAGTCTTCAGGAGCTTTCCGGTCAGTTTGTCCGTGATGTGATTATGAAAGCACCAAGTGCAAACATTATGAATGCACTGCAGAAAAGTGTGCTGACACTGTATTCGTATGATGAGAATCCGGACGACATTTCCGTGGCAAATGTACTGCGCCAGTCTTTGCAGTTAATCGGCAAAATTCCGTTGATTGCGGTGTATGCGTATTTGTCATACCGTCATTTTGGATTTGATGATAATTTATACATCCGTACGCCGGATAAGGATTTGTCAATTGCGGAAAATATTTTGCAGATGGTAAGACAGGACGGTAAATTTACGGAGTTAGAGGCGAAAGTTTTAGATATTGCACTTGTCATTCATGCAGAGCATGGCGGCGGTAATAACTCGACGTTTACCAATCATGTGGTAACGTCCTCCGGCACAGATACATACTCTGCGATTTCAGCATCCATTGCTTCGCTGAAGGGACCGCGTCATGGTGGCGCCAACTTAAAAGTTTTGCAGATGTTTGATGATATTAAAGAACACTGCAAGGACTGGAATAATGAAGAGCAGATTAAAGAATATTTGAATAAAATTCTGAATCGAGAGGCCTTTGATGAATCCGGTCTGATTTATGGAATGGGACATGCGGTTTATACATTGTCTGACCCTCGTGCCGTGATTTTGAAACGCTATGCAAAAAAACTGGCGGAGGCAAAAGGTAAAATGGATGAATTTCATCTGTATGAAACAGTGGAAGAAGTGTCCAAAGATTTGATTATGAAAGCACATTTGCGTTATAAACCGGTTTGTGCAAATGTTGATTTTTACAGTGGTTTTGTATATACTATGCTTGGTATTCCGAGAGAATTATTTACTCCGATTTTTGCGATTGCCCGTATTTCCGGATGGAGTGCACATCGTCTGGAAGAGCTGGTAAACAAGGGTAAAATTATTCGACCGGCGTACAAATACGTAGGAAGTCATGTGGATTTCCGTGAAATAGACGAGAGAGAATAAACGATGGAACAATACATGTTATTTTTTGATATTGATGGAACTTTGTTAGATGAAAAAGAGGGAATCGTGCCGGAGAGTACGGTGCGTGCCCTGCATCAGGCAAAGAAAAACGGACATTTACTGTTTCTTTGTACCGGACGCTGCAAGTCCATCTGGCCAAAGGATATTTTGGAAATTGGTTTTGATGGTGTGGTAGGTGGATGTGGTACGAATATATTTTATCATGGGGAAGAACTGCTTCATGCAACATTACCGAAAGAATTGCAGAGAGAAGTTGCCGATTCTCTGACGCGCTATCATATCGATGGTGTTTTGGAAGGTCAGGAGACGGCATATTTCCGCAGAGATTACTGGATGCCGGTTGTAAAATCCATCTTTGAGGAAAATGGAACATTTTCGGCAAAATGCCAGTTGTTCTGGGAGGATGCCGATTTGAATTTTGATAAGATGGCACTTTGGTTTGATGAGAGCAGTGACATGAAATCATTTAAGGAACAATGGGAAAACACGTTTGATTTTATTTTACGTGACCCGACTTTTTATGAGGTCGTGCCAAAAGGTTATTCAAAGGCGACCGGAATTGATTTTCTTTGTAAGCGTTTAGAAATTGACAGAGCGCATACGGTAGGAATTGGTGATAGTACAAATGATTTGCCGATGCTTGATTTCACCGGCATCAGCATTGCAATGGGAAGTGGTAATCCGGATATTTTTCCGTCGGTCGATTATGTAACGGCGGCTGTGATGGAAGATGGAATTGAGAAGGCATTGAAACATTATCAATTAATCGAGTAAAGGGAGGTCGGCGAAATGAAGTTAAGTAAATTAGTGGAGCACATCGAGTACGAACTGGTACAGGGAAGCCTTGATACGGAAGTGGCAGATATCGCATATGATTCCAGAAAAATCAAAGAGGGAATGTTGTTTGTTGCCATTGCAGGAACGGTTGTCGATGGTCATAAATACATTCCGGATGTTGTGAAAAAAGGCGCATCGGTGCTTGTTGTGGAAAAAGAGATTGAGTCCATAGATGAAAGTATTACAGTGATTCGTGTGGCAAATGGCAGAGCAGCGCTGAGTCTTTTATCCCAGGCGTATTTTGATTATCCGGCATCGAAGATGATTTCGATTGGAATTACAGGAACAAAAGGAAAATCGACAACCACATATATGATTCGTGATATTATTGAAAAATCCGGGAAAACCTGCGGAATTGTTGGTACAATTGGTGTGGCAATTGCCGGCAAGGTGACACCGACGGAGCATACAACGCCGGAATCCTATGATTTGCAGAGATATTTTAAAGATATGGTGGATGCCGGGTGCGAGTATATGGTAATGGAAGTAAGCTCGCAGGGAATCAAGATGGACCGTGTGGCAGGAATGCATTTTAATTATGGTATTTTTACCAATATTACGCCGGACCACATCGGACCAAATGAGCATGCAGATTTTAATGAGTATTTGTACTGCAAGAGCCGTCTGTTTACGATGTGTGACGTCGGAATTGTAAATCGTGATGACCCGCACTGGAAAGAAATGATAAAAGATGCGACCTGTGAGATTAAAACATATGGAACAGAAGATGCGGATATGACGGCAACGGAAATTGAGCATGTGAATAACGAGGGAAATCTGTGCATGAAATTCCATGCGAATGGTCTTTTGAACGGAGATATCATTGTTGGTCTGCCGGGACGTTTTAATATTTACAATGGAATGTGTGCGGCGTGTACTGGTGCTCTGTTGAAAATGCCGGAAGAGGTGATTCTGCACGCGCTTGAGCACGTAAAAGTGCGTGGCCGTGTGGAAAATGTTCCGACCGGCAGAGGATTTTCCGTATTGATTGATTTTGCGCATAATGGTGTGAGTACCGAGAGTGTGCTAAAGACTCTGCGTGGTTACAATCCGCACCGGATTATTGCTATTTTTGGATGTGGCGGCAATCGAAGCAAACTGCGCCGTTACGAGATGGGAGAGGCCGTTGGAAATCTGGCGGAACTTGCAATTGTGACAAGTGATAATCCGAGAACGGAAGACGTAATGGATATTGTAAAAGATATTGAGGTTGGTCTGGCAAAGACAAACGGTGAGTATGTGGTGATTCCGGACCGTCAGGAGGCTGTGAATTATGCAGTTGACCATGCTGAGGATGGCGATATGATTATTCTTCTTGGTAAAGGTCATGAAGAATATCAGGAAATCAATGGTGTGAAATACCATTACAGCGAGAGAGAAGCGGTTATGAATGCGCTGGCGCGTTAATTAAAATTTGAATTGAAAAAGAAACTATCAATTTATGCGAAACGAAGGCATAAACGGATAGTTTCTTTTTTTTTGGGTATAAGTAAAAAGAGAATGATTCAATGGAGGAATAAAGAAATGCGTCGAATTTTAGATTTTAACGAAAATTGGTGGTTTATTCATGCGGATGTAGATGTTTCGGAGGCAAGACCGGGAGAGGGAGAACTTGTTTCACTGCCTCACACATGGAATGCACTGGATGGACAAAAGGGAGATGGAACATATGACAGAGGCAGTTACTGGTATGTAAAAATGTTGGATAAGTGGGAGCCGTCTGCGAAGTATTCTCGTTTATTTTTGGAAATACCGGCGGCGGGGCAGCAGGCAAAAGTGTTTGTAAATGGTGAGTTCGTTGTGAGCCATGAGGGGGGCTATTCAGCGTTTCGAGCCGATATTACGGAAAAATGTACCGAAGAATTTAATACGATAGCAATTTGGTGCAGCAATGAAAAATGTGATGCGATTTATCCGCAGTCGGCTGATTTTACTTTTTATGGCGGGTTGTATCGTGGCGCACATCTGATTTGCGTGCCGGAAACGCATTTTGAACTGTTACACTACGGAGATTTGGGAATCCATGCTGCCACAGAACCAGCTTCGTGGGATAAAGAGGATTTTATGCTTCACATCCGAACAAAGATTTGCGGGGTGGAAAAAGATAATCAGGTGATTTACCAGATTTTTGATGAAGATGGAAAAGAAGTGGCAAGTGCAGCACGTCCGGCGGACTCACCGGATACTTCCATTCCTCTTTATAAACCGCACCGCTGGGATATTAAAAATAGCTATCAGTATACGCTAAAGGCACTCATTATGCGCAATAACGAATGCTTGGATGAAGTGGAACTTAAATTTGGTGTAAGGACTTTTTGCTGTGATCCCGGGCGCGGTTTCCTAATAAATGGAAATTGTGTGCCGCTGCGCGGCGTGAGCCGGCATCAGGATAAATTGTATCAGGGAAATGCACTTACAAAAGAAGATCACATCCGGGATGCTGAGCTGATTGAAGAAATCGGGGCAAATACGGTGCGTCTTGCCCATTACCAGCACGCACAGGAGTTCTATAACGAGTGTGATAAAAGAGGATTTGTTGTTTGGGCGGAAATTCCTTTTATCAGCGTGATGAATGAAGACCCTTTAGCACATGAGAACTGTATAACCCAGTTAAAGGAACTTATTTATCAGAATGACCATCATCCAAGCATTTGTTTCTGGGGCATTTCCAATGAAATTTTGATTGGGGGTATTTCTGAAAAGCTTGTGGAGAATCACAGGGAGTTAAATGCACTTGCTAAAAAGATTGACCCATACCGTCTCACGACGATTGCTCATGTGACGATGACGCCGAAAGACGGTCCGATGCATGAAATTACCGATGTGGAAAGTTATAACCATTATTTTGGCTGGTATGGCGGAAAGACAGAGGACAATGGTCCATGGATGGATGAGTATCATGAAAAATATCCAAACCGCTGCATCGGATTGTCGGAGTATGGCTGTGAGGGAATCATTACCTATCAGGGAGGAAATCCAAAGTGTAAAGATTACAGCGAGGCATATCAGGTAGGATACCACGAATATATGGCACATATGTTAGAGAGACGCCCTTGGATTTTCTGCTCATATGTATGGAATATGTTTGATTTTGGGTGTGCCGCACGTTCAGAAGGCGGTGTGACGGGAAGAAATAACAAAGGCCTTGTAACGATGGACAGAAAAATTAAAAAGGATAGTTTTTACCTATACAAGGCGTACTGGAATCCAGAACCGATGGTTCATATCTGTGATAAGCGGTATTCGCTCCGCTCTGGGGAAAATACCCAAATCCGCGTGTATACAAATCAGGAAAGAGTGACACTTTTTGTGAATGGGGAAGAAATGGCGGTAAATGAGGTAAAACGTCATGTGGCATCTTTCCCGATTTCTCTTAGTGGAGGAAAAAATGCAATTCTTGTGAAGGCAGGAGATGTATGGGATGCTGTGACGATTGATAGGGTGGAAAAAGAGCCGGAAAGCTATGTATTCCCGGAAGCCAGTGAGAGGGAAGAAGGCGTGGCAAACTGGTTTCAGGAGGTTGGTTCGCTAAATCTTTCAGAGGAAATGAAATATCCGGAGGACCGTTATCATATCCGCTGTACGTTAGAGGAAATCAGTGAAAATGATGAGGCGATGGAACTTGTCACGAAAGCGATGAAATTGATTACCGGTATGACACTTGCAAAAGGGGAAGGCATGTGGGATATGATGAAAAAAATGAAGTTGGAAAGTATGAAGGAAATGCTTGGGGCGATGGCACCTGATGGCTTTTTAGAAAGTCTGAATATGAAATTAAACGAAATTAAAAAGGAGAATTTAAATGGATAAACAAATCAGACCCTTTGGTATGCGTGATAAAATCGGGTATATGTTTGGCGATTTCGGAAATGATTTTACTTTTATCTTATCATCGGCTTTCATGTTGAAATTTTATACAGACGTTATGGGAATTGGTGCCGGTGTGGTGGGAATGTTAATGATGGCTGCTCGTTTTTTAGATGCATTCACGGACATTACAATGGGACAGATTGTGGATCGGAGTAAACCGGGGAAGGACGGAAAATTTCGCCCATGGATAAGGCGGATGTGTGGTCCGGTTGCGATTTCCAGTTTTTTGATTTACCAGTCAGCATTTGCCGGTATGCCATATTGGTTTAAGGTAGGCTGGATGGTTGTCACGTATATTTTGTGGGGATCGATTTTTTATACCGCGGTTAATATTCCGTATGGTTCGATGGCTTCGGCAATTTCTGCCGAGGCAAAGGACCGGGCGCAGCTATCAACCTGGCGGACGGTCGGAGCAACTCTTGCCGGGCTTGTAATTGGAGCAGGAACACCGATGCTTGCTTATGTTACGGTGGAAGGTCAGACGGTTTTGTCAGGATTTCGTATGACGGTAATTGCCGGTGTTTTTTCTGTGCTATCCTTTTTGTGTTATCTGCTGTGTGTAAGACTTACGGTAGAGCGTGTTGAGGTGCCGGCGAGTGAAGGGAAAATCCAGTTCACAAGCCAGTTAAAAAATCTAATGAAAAACCGGGCATTGCTTGGCATTATTGCGGCGGCGATGTTTTTGCTGCTTGCCTTACTTGGCATGCAGGGAATTTCTGCCTATGTATTTCCGGAAGTGTATAATAGCGCTAAGGCACAGTCAATGTTTTCGCTTCTCACCAGTCTAGCGGTGTTAGGTGTGTGTGCACCGCTTGCTACACGGCTGTCCGTGCGTTATGGAAAACGGGAATTGTCGGCTTTTTCCTGCCTATTTGGAGCAGTGATTTTGTTTTTGTGTATGGTAATATATCCGAAAAATGAATGGGTTTATGTTGGCTTTTTTGTCCTTGCTTATATCGGAATCGGCTTTTTTAACACAGTTATTTGGGCAATGATAACAGATGTGATTGATGATGCCGAGGTGAAAAATAAGGTGCGCGAAGATGGAACGGTGTATTCCTTATATTCGTTTGCGAGAAAGTTAGGGCAGGCTTTATCGTCGGGTCTTGTGGGGACGATTTTAGCGGCGGTTGGATATCAGGCACAGCTTATGCATAATCCGCAGGGAGCAGAGCAGATAGCAAGGCGTGCAGTGATTCTTGACCGGATTTTTCAGATGTCATGTCTGATACCTGCAATCGGACTTTTTATTGTGGCGATGATTTTGCTTTTTATCTATCCGCTTTCGAAAAAAAAGGTAAATGAAAATATTGCTGAGCTGGAAAAAAGAAGAAATTCTTGACAAGAAGTATATCCGTTGTATAATAGTTGGTGGTGCCAAATTGGTACTACCAATTTATTATATTACGTTAAGGAAGAGGATTATGAAATATTTAAAGCAGTTTTTACTTATTCTATGTATCACATTTGTTGGCGAACTTGTCAAATATGTTCTGCCGCTGCCGATTCCGGCAAGTATTTACGGTATGGTGATTTTATTTGTGGGTTTGATGACGGGACATATTAAACTGTCTTCGGTGAAGGAGGTAGGGAAGTTTTTGATTGAAATTATGCCGGTGATGTTTATTCCGGCGGGCGTTGGTCTGATGGTATCGTGGAATGTGTTAAAACCTCTTTTAATTCCCGTGGGAATTATTACGTTTGTTAGTTTTGTTGCGGTAGCTGTGGCAACGGGAAAAACGGCTCAGTGGATGATTAAGAAAGATGAGGGGAAAGACCATGAATGAATTTTTAGAGAACTCACTTTTTGCAGGAGTTACCATTAGTCTGCTTGCATATATGGCGGGGGCATTTCTGAAAAAGAAATTTAAAATTGCGCTATTAAATCCACTTTTAATATCAATTATTTTATCGATTGTTGTATTAGTGACCGCAGATATTGATTATGATGTGTACAATGCAGGGGCTTCTTATTTGAGCTGGTTTTTGACTCCGGCTACGGTATGTCTTGCGATTCCTTTGTATGAGCAGTGGCAGCTTCTTAAAAAGAATTGGAAAGCAGTTATGTTTGGTATTTTAGCTGGTACACTTACCAGTGGTGTAACAGTTTTTATGTTAGCAAAATTTATGAGTCTGTCGCACACGGAATATGTGACGCTTTTGCCAAAGTCGATTACAACGGCAATTGGCATGGGGCTTTCCGAAGAGTTAGGCGGTTATGTTACCATTACGGTAGCAGTGATTGTTGTTACCGGTGTGGTTGGCAATATGTTTGGTGAGCTTGTCTGCAAGCTGTTTCGTATTACTCATCCGATTGCGAAGGGACTCGCATTTGGATCTTCCTCGCACGCGATTGGAACGGCGAAAGCAATGGAACTTGGCGAAATCGAAGGGGCAATGAGCAGTCTTGCGATTGCAGTTACGGGAATTTTGACCGTAGTATTTTCCCCATTATTTATGAAGTTTATTTAAGAAATTTCATTTACATAGGAAAGGAAAAGGTTATGAAACAAACCGGGTGTCAGGAATATCAAAAGGTGCTTTCATATTTTTACGATTTGGTAAAAGATGGTACTTTGACTTGGGGAAGTAAACTGCCGACGGAGCGAAAGATTGCAGAGCAGTTAGGAATTGGAAGAAATTCTGCCAGAGAAGCCATCTGTGTTCTACATGGCATGGGCGTTGTTGAAAGGAAGCAGGGCTCCGGTAATTATGTTGCGGAGAATATCGGGCAGTCTTTTGGCAGCATGATTCAAATGCTTCTTCTTTTAAATGGGGTAACGAAAAGTGAAATCTGTGAGTTTCGCCGTGCCATGGAGAAAATGGCTGGCAATCTTCTTTTGAAAAATGGTATCGATGAAAAAATCAAACAAAAACTTTCGGATTTATTACATACAATGGCTGAATTAACCGGGGAACCTTTGGCAAAACAGGATAAGGAATTTCATGACACACTTGTTTTTGCTACGAAAAATAATCTGCTGATTACAATTATGCAGGCGGTCAGCATTGTGTATACGGAATGCGTTGAATATGACAGTAAAGATTGTCTGTTAGCGAGTCACACGCGGATTTATGAAACTCTTATAAAAGGGGATGAAAAGGATTTCAACGATGCAATCGATTTTCATTATGATTTGATTGAGAAGCGAGCGTAAGGAGAACACAGGATGATACAGGAACGAGATTTAACGAAGGGAGCAATTGTAAAGAGCCTCTGGCTTTTTGCACTTCCTCTCATGCTTGGCAATGTGCTGCAGCAGTTTTATAACCTGGTCGATACATGGGTGGTCGGGCGTTATCTTGGCAAAAGGGCACTGGCGGCAGTTGGCGCATCGTATACGTTGATGACATTTTTGACTTCGGTTGTTATTGGTCTGTGTCTGGGAGCAGGTGCCTTTTTTTCGATGGCATACGGTAGGAGAGAAAAAGAGACTTTCCGAAATGGGATTTTTATGTCCTTTACGGCAATTGGTAGTCTTTCGATCGTTTTGACAATACTGTTGTATGGATTCGTAAGACCACTTACTTATCTTTTGCAGGTTCCGGCAGAAACCGTAGAGGATATGGTAACGTATCTCATATATGTGTTTGCCGGATTCTTTGCTATTTTTTTGTATAACTATTTTGCAAGTGTTCTCAGGAGTATCGGAAATTCGGTGCTGCCACTTGTTTTTCTTGGGATTTCAGTCGCACTTAATATCGGACTTGACCTTTTGTTTGTTGTGACATTCTCATTTGGTATTGCGGGTGCTGCCGTGGCAACCGTTATTTCCCAATATATAGCAGGTATCGGTCTTATGCTTTATTTTCTTTTCCGGTATTCTGATTTGTGCCCTGCGAAAAAAGATTTTATATGGGAAAAAAAGAACTTCCGGCAGATTCTTTCTTTGTCCGGATTTACGTGTTTGCAGCAGTCCGTTATGAACTTTGGCATCTTGATGATACAGGGATTAGTCAATTCTTTTGGTACAACGATTATGGCAGCGTTTTCTGTCGCGGTCAAAATTGACACGATTGCGTATATGCCGGTGCAGGATTTTGGAAATGCTTTTTCCTTTTTTGTGGCACAGAATTACGGGGCAAAGAAGTATGCCCGCATCCGGAAAGGATTTCTGCTGGCACTCGTCAGCGTATTGATTTTTTGCCTTGTAATTAGTGCAGCTGTCTTTGGATTTGCTGACACGCTGATGGGATTTTTTACAAACGAGGGCAGTGCCATATCAGCTGCCGGCGCCGAATATCTCCGGGTAGAAGGCGCTTTCTATGTTGGAATCGGTATTTTGTTTTTGCTCTATGGATATTACCGCGCAGTGGACAAGCCGGTTGTCTCGGTGGTTCTTACGATAATCTCACTGGGAACGAGAGTGCTTCTTGCCTATGCACTCACCGGACTTTTCCACACCGGCGTGATAGGAATCTGGGCGGCGATACCAATCGGGTGGGGACTCGCTGATTTGGTGGGAATGGTGGGGATTGTTTCAAGTTTTCGAGGGCACTTTTTTCGGTTTCCATAATTTCGTAGAAAAGTTTTGAACCTCGTGGGCGCTCCCACTTGTTGAGTGCGTAGCGGTATGGGCGCTGAAACTACCAGTGCCGCATACCGACGTACTCAAAACCCACGAGTTACAAAATTTTTCTACGGAATTATGGGCAGCCAAAGAAACCAATCTCGGAAACTTGAAATAAACAAAACTAGCCAAACTCAGTTCATCTTATGGATGTGTTTCGTTCCTTTTCAGAGTTTCTATAAAGCTTTACTACAGAATTACGGAAAACCAAAAACCCCCCAACAACCATTTGACATTTTAAAGCAAGAAACTATAATAGGAAATAGTATGTTATTGGTGCTACCAATTATTTTTAGCCCAGATACAGGAGGTATTTGTGATGAAAGAAATCAGACAACAGTTTTTGACTGGTGAGCGTGCCTTATTTCAAGGTGCGGATTTGAAAATATACGATACGATATTTGACGATGGAGAATCTCCATTGAAAGAAAGTCATAATATTGAATTAAGAAACAGTATGTTTAAGTGGAAATATCCGCTGTGGTATTCGGACTCCATTTCTGTAAAAGACTGCACGTGGTTTGACATGGCGCGTGCCGGTGTGTGGTATACGAACCATATGGTTGTTGAAGATTGTGCGATTGAGGCACCTAAAAATTTCCGCCGATGCGAGGATTTAACACTTTCCCACGTGTCTATTCCAAATGCAGAGGAAACATTGTGGAACTGTCAGGATGTTGTTTTGAATGATGTGACGGCAAAAGGCGATTATTTTGCCATGAATAGCAAAGATATGAAGATTGACGGTCTGACACTTTATGGAAATTATTCGTTTGATGGCGTAAAAAATGTAGAAATCAAAAATTCCAAATTGTTGTCCAAGGACGCATTTTGGAACAGTGAAAATGTAACCGTTTACGATTCCTTTATTTCGGGTGAATATCTTGGATGGAATGCAAAAAAACTGACACTGATTGGCTGTACGATTGAGAGCCTTCAGGGTATGTGTTACATTGATCATTTGGTGATGAAAGACTGTAAATTAATTAACACGACGCTGGCATTTGAGTATTCGACGGTGGATGCACAGATTACCAACAAAATTGACAGTGTATTGAACCCGACAAGTGGAGAAATCCGCGCAAAAAGCATTGGAAAACTCATTTTGGAAAAGGATAAAATAGACCCGTCGAAGACAAAAATTATTTGTGAGGAGACAGTATAAGGAGGAAAATTTTCATGGCAAGCAATTTTGATGAGATGATTGACCGCAGAAACACCGCATCGCTGAAGTGGGATGTGGAGGAAAATGAATTGCCGATGTGGGTGGCGGACATGGATTTTGCGACCGCACCGTGTGTTCTGGAAGCAATGAAAAAACGCTTGAATCATGGGATTTTTGGTTATACCGTGATTCCGGAACAATGGTATGAGGCATATGTTGGCTGGTGGAAAAAAAGACATCATTTTGAAATGGAAAAGGATTGGCTTGTTTTCTGTACCGGTGTGGTTCCTGCCATTTCTTCCATTGTCAGAAAGTTGACGACGCCGGCAGAGAAAGTGCTGATTCAGACACCGGTGTATAACATCTTTTTTAATTCAATTCTCAACAACGGGCGTCAGGTATTGGAAAGTCCGCTTGTGCTGGAAGATGGAAATTACCGGGTGGATTTTGAAGATTTGGAGAAAAAACTGGCTGACCCTCAGACAACCCTTATGATTCTCTGTAACCCTCATAATCCGGGTGGAAAGATATGGGACCGTGCGACGCTCTCAAGAATCGGCGAGTTGTGTCAAAAACATCATGTGATTGTTGTGTCCGATGAAATTCACTGTGATTTGACGGAGCCCGGCTGTGAATATGTTCCGTTTGCTTCTGTTTCTGAGGCGTGCCGTGACAACAGTGTTACGTGCATTGCGCCGACGAAAGCGTTTAATATTGCCGGTTTGCAGACGGCGGCAGTTTCGATTCCAAATGCGGTGATTCGCCACAAAGTATGGCGTGGATTAAATACCGATGAGGTGGCGGAGCCAAATGCATTTGCCATCGATGTGGCAGTAGCAGCATTTACAAAAGGGGAAGCGTGGCTTGATGAACTGCGTGCCTATATTTCGGAAAATAAGCGCGTAGCAGCCTCTTATATCGAAGAAAATATCAAAGAATTAACGGTAATTCCATCCGATGCAACTTATCTTTTGTGGGTAAACTGCGAAAAGGTATCGGAGGATGCAGAAAAACTTGTCAAAAAGATTCGTGAGAAAACCGGGTTATATTTATCTGATGGCAATGTCTTTGGCGGGGATGGAAAACACTTTTTCCGCATGAACTTAGCTTGTCCGAGAGAGCGGATGATGGACGGATTAAAACGGCTGTCTCAGGCAATCACACAGATAAAATGATAAAATGTCGCAATAAGTGGTAAGGCATTGACAAAAGAAAGATGCAAGCCTATACTCATAACAGTGTTATATAATTTTGGCTACGATTGACAAACGCAAAGAATGGCTGACGATGGGCAGCCGTTCTTTTAGATTATGGGTTAGTTGCAACTTACACGAGTTATATACCACGAATAGTATTTGAAGGAGGCTTTCTTAGATGGCAAAGCAGAAAGAAACAAAGCAAAGTACGATACAGCGGTTATTTGTTTACGCCGAAAAGTATAAATATCTTACCATTGCATCCTGGATTCTTGCTACGATAAGTGCATTTGTTGCACTTGTTCCATTCTATTTTATCTGGCGCATAATCAAAGAGGTACTTCGAGTTGCGCCAAATTATGCAGATGCAGAAAATCTGTCGGCTTATGGATGGAGTGCGGTTGGATTTGCGATATTGTCCATGCTTATCTATATCGGAGCTTTGATTTGTTCGCATTTGTCCGCATTTCGCGTACAGGCAAATATAAGGGTTGGTCTGATGAAACATATTTTAACGCTGCCACTTGGTTTTATGGATGAAGAGGGAAGTGGAAAAGTAAGAAAAGTTGTGAATGAATCCAGTGCAGCAACCGAGACCTATTTAGCTCACCAGCTGCCGGATAAATGCGTGGCAGTTGCTACGCCGATTGGTCTTGCAATTCTTCTTTTCTTATTTGACTGGCGGCTTGGACTCTTGTGTCTGATTCCGGTTGGTTTAGCTTTTCTTGTGATGGGAAGCATGATGGGCGAAAATATGAAAAAGAAAATGGCAGAATACCAGAATGCGCTCGAAGAAATGTCAAGTGAAGCCGTAGAATACGTTCGTGGTATCCCGGTCGTAAAGACATTTGGTCAGTCTGTCTTTTCATTCAAGAGATTCCGTGAGGCAATTAAAAATTACGAAAAATGGACGATTTCTTACACGAAAGATATGCGTATTCCAATGACGGTATACACGGTATCAATCAATGCAGTATTTGCTATTTTGATTGCGGCAGCATTTTTTTTTGGCAGGGCAAATAGTGGAGCAGTGGATAACACATTTCTTTTAAATTTACTGTTTTATATAATTATCACACCAATTATCACGGTTACCTTAACAAAGATGATGTACGCCGGTGAAAATACGATGATTGTTGAAGATGCACTTACGAGAATTGATGGAATTCTCAATAAAAAACCACTTACACAGAGCACGGCTAAAAAGACGTCAAACGACACTTCCATTTGCTTTGATGGCGTTTCGTTCCGATATGAAGGTGCTTCAAAGGATGCACTGAAAAATATCAATCTTGAAATTCATGCCGGTGAGCAGGTTGCGTTTGTCGGACCATCCGGTGGTGGAAAGACAACAATCGCACGTCTGATTGCGAGATTCCACGATGTGACAAAAGGAAACATAAAAATCGGCGGCGTGGATGTAAAGGATATCGAGCAGAAAAAGCTGATGGATACCGTATCATTTGTGTTCCAGGACAGCAAACTTTTGAAAATGTCCATCTATGACAACGTGCGCATGGGTAAAAAAGATGCGACCCGTGAGGAAGTCATGCAGGCATTAAAAAATGCACAGTGTGAAGATATTATCGAAAAACTGCCAAATGGTATTGATACCGTAATCGGTTCCAAAGGAACTTATTTATCCGGTGGAGAGGCACAGCGTATTTCCATCGCAAGAGCAATGCTGAAAAATGCACCGATTCTGATTTTAGATGAGGCGACAGCGTTTGCCGACCCGGATAATGAGGTGAAAGTTCAGGCAGCATTTGCAAAACTTTCAAAAGGAAAAACCGTGATTATGATTGCACACAGACTTTCTTCTGTTACCGGTGTTGACCGTATCTTTGTTCTGCAGGATGGCGAAATCAGACAGGCAGGAAAACATGAAGAATTAAAAGATGTAGAAGGGCTGTATGCACACATGTGGAAAGCATACAATCAATCTGTAAGCTGGAAGGTAGGTGTGTAATATGATAGAAAAATTGATGCATAAATATGCTCTTTCCAAACAGGGAGCATCGGATATGATAAAAGCAATTATTTCCGCTACCATTTCGAATATTATTCTTATGGTGCCGGTTGCCCTTTTGTATTATTTGGTAAGAGACTATATGGCAGGAAATTTAGGGGATAAAGTTCTCTTTTATGTGGCAGGGTGTTTGATTACATTTGTATTGATTGGTATTTCAACATACATTCAGTACAATGCCACGTTTTTATCGACCTACGTTGAAAGTGGTGTCCGAAGAGTAACATTAGCTGAGAAATTAAGAAAAATTCCGCTTTCTTTCTTCGGGAAAAAAGACTTGTCAGACTTAACAAGCACAATTATGAATGACTGCGCACAGATGGAGACAGCATCTTCTCATTTCATTCCGGAACTTTTTGGCGCATGCATTTCGACAGCGTTGATTGCAATTGGTTTGTTTTTCTTTGACTGGCGCATGGCGATTGCAGCACTCTGGGTACTTCCGGTTTCATTCCTCATTGTTGGATGTTCGGGAAAAGTACAGAAGAGTTTGAATAAAAAGCAGATGGTATTGAAAATGGCATGTGCAGACGGTATTCAGGAGTGTCTTGAAAATGTAAGAGATTTGCAGGCTTATAACACGCAGGAAGATTATATGAAAGGACTGACCGCAAAAATTAAGGCGGTTGAAAAGCATGCGATTGTAACAGAGCTTGGAACAGCTGTATTTGTCGGAAGTTCACAGATGATTTTGAAACTTGGAATTGCTACCGTTGCACTTGTTGGTGGTGTACTGCTAGCAAAAGGGGAATTAGATATTCTTACCTTTTTCATGTTCTTGATGGTAGTATCAAGAATTTATGACCCAATGCAGGTTTCTCTGCAAAATCTGGCAGCAGTTATTGCTTCCGGTGTTCAGAGTGACCGGTTAGATGAAATCTTGTCACATGAAGTACAGGACGGTACAAACACAATGAAGAATGACGGTTATGACATTGAATTTTCCAATGTGGGATTTTCTTACGAGACCGGTGATGTGGTGTTGAAAGATGTTTCCTTTGTGGCAAAGCAGGGAGAGGTTACAGCATTGATTGGACCATCCGGTGGCGGTAAAACGACAGTTTCCCGTCTTGCTTCCCGCTTTTGGGATGCAAACCGCGGCAGCATAACAGTCGGCGGCATGGATATTTCCAAAGTAGACCCGGAGACTTTGATGTCACTGTATTCGATTGTATTTCAGGATGTTACGTTGTTTAATAATACAATTCTTGAAAATATACGAATTGGTAAAATGGATGCAACGGATGAGGAAGTGATTGCAGCGGCAAAACTTGCCCATTGTGATGAGTTTGCAGAAAAACTTTCCGACGGCTGGAATACGGTAATCGGAGAAAACGGCTCCGAACTTTCCGGTGGAGAGAGACAGAGAATTTCGATTGCCAGAGCTTTTTTGAAGGATGCACCGATTATTCTTTTAGATGAGGCAACGGCTTCGCTGGATGTGGATAATGAGACGATGATTCAGGAATCTTTGTCACGCTTAATTAAAGACAAGACGGTTATGATTATTGCTCACCGTATGAGAACCGTTGCAAATGCGGATAAAATTGTAGTATTAAAGGATGGTGTGGTAGCAGAGAGTGGAACGCCATCCGAACTGGACGAAAAAGATGGCATTTACGCCAATATGGTGAAGACGCAGAATCTTGCTGCGGACTGGGCACTGTAGAGGCAGAATACGAAAAACTGCATAGAAATGTATGAACTGGCACAGCATTTCCTATCGTATCGGAAAAACTTTTGTGGTATAATATTTTTTGACTGAAAACAAAAGTTACGAAAGAAGGAGATTTGCTGTGTCAATTTGTGTTTATGATTCTTTGCCGGATGAGGCGGTAGAAATCCGGGAAAATGTATTTGTGAAAGAGCAGGGATTTGAAAAAGAATTTGATGAAATTGATGAGAAAGCGATTCATCTTGTGATGTTTGATGAACATTTACAAAAACCGGTTGTGACCTGCCGGATTTATAAAGGCAGTAAACCGGGCGAATTTATATTAGGAAGGCTGGCGGTGATTTCAGAGTGCCGTGGTATGAATCTTGGCTCTGATATGATACAAAAAGCAGAAGAGGTTGTCCGGGAAAAAGGCGGTAAATCAATTTCTCTGCATGCACAGTGCCGGGTTAGAGCATTTTATGAAAAACTTGGTTTTTGTGGATATGGAGTTGAAGATGAGGACGAAGGCTGTCCACACTGCTGGATGAAAAAACAGTTATCGTTATAAGCATAAAATAAGAGGAAAAGAGGGAAATAAAATGATACATTCCGTAGCCGTTTTAGGAGCAGGGGCAGTTGGTTCCTATGTTATCTGGGGGATTTCTTCTCTGGATGATGTAGAACTTGGAGTTATTGCTGAAGGAGAAAGAGCAGAACGAATCAAAAATGAAGGGTGTCTGATTAACGACAAAGTATATCACCCACAGGTGTGGACACCAAAAGAAGCAAAGAAAGCAGACTTATTAGTGGTTGCACTCAAATACAATGCGCTTTTACCTGCCCTGCCTTCTATCAAAGAGGCAGTAGGAGAAAACACGGTTGTTATGAGTTTAATGAATGGTGTCGACAGTGAGGAAATTATTGCAAAGGAAGTGGGAGATTCCCATCTTTTATATTCCGTAATTAAAATAGCTTCCCACAAGGAGGGAAAGGGATTTTATTTTGCTCCGGAAACAACGATAGGAATTATTTTTGGAGAATTGGAAGCTCCGTTTGACAGCGAACGTGTGCAGGCTATAGAAGAACTTTTTGGAAGAACAGAAATTCATTTTCGTGCGACAAAATATATTCGCGAAGAGGTGTGGAGTAAATACCGGTTAAATGTGTGTAACAACCTGCCACAGGCAATTTTGGGTGCCGGTGTTGGCTGTTACCGGGATAGTGTTCACATGAAAGCAATCAGTGACAAACTTAAGGAAGAACTTGAGGCAATTGCGCTGGCAAAGGGAATCGATATGTCAAAGGTGGAAAATACTTCGACACAAAGAAGTGCCGTACCGCCAAGTGCGAGATATTCTACGTTGCAGGATTTGGATGCAGGAAGACAGACTGAAATTGAGATGTTTTCCGGTGCACTTATACGCATGGGAAAGGAACTTGGAATCCCGACACCGTATAACGAGTATACCTATCATATGATTAAGGCGTTAGAGGAAAAGAATGAGGGTGTGTTTGATTATCGCGGGGGAAAAGAGGAGCCGGTGATGTTTAAATAGGGGATTATAAAGAAATTAAAAAACATAGGTCGGCGGCTCCAAATTGTCTGCAATAAAATAAGCAATAAGGCAGGCAATAAATAATAGTCCGCCGATACCTATCATTAATTTCATGATTTTTTTGCTTGTTTGCATTTGCTTGGAATTAATTATTTCGTTGTCACAAAATTGTTGTTGTAAATTTGCATAGGTTGCATCTGGATATTTAGTTATATAATCATACAACTCTGTTTTTGCAGTTTCTCTCAGCATTTTCCGTTGAGGATTTGAATAAACAGAGGAAGGAACCATTTGCTTTATGATTTTTTTGATTTGATGTTTTTTGAGCATGGATTTTAACCTCCTAATCAACTAAAGTTTCCATCTTTATCACATTTTATTGTGATTTTTTTTGTCACGGTTTTTTTTGTTGTTTTCATAGTTATGCTTCCTGTTGCTGTGTTTTTTGAGCCAAAGTGTTTTTCACTTACAGTATTCCATGATGTTTTGTAAATTTTTGCAGATGCTGATGAACTATCATATATTGCATTTGTCCCTTTTTTAACTTTAAATGATGCTTTTAACGCATAACTCCAGCATAAAACATTATTATCATTATAATATCGTACTGTTTTAGTCTTTGACTTTAACGTATTCACACGTGCAGTACTAGTAAGTGATAAAGTGTTTTGAATAGGTGTGTTTTCTAACGTTTCAACATAATAACCGCCGTGTTCATCATAAGTAATTATTTCCTGAATAGGAGATGGTATGGTTTTGGTAAATGCAGCATGAGAAATTATGGTACTGGTTTGAAATGTTATTGTTGTTAATAATATAGTGGTAACAAGTTTTTTGATTGTTTTTAACATGAGTATTCCTCCTAATCAAATGTGATTTCTTGCACTGGTGTTGGGTCTGGTTTTCCATTTATAGGATTTATGTTTTGTATATTTTTATTGTCTTCTTCAAAGTATTCAACATAATATCCATCAGCGTATTCACGCATAGCACATACATGCTGAATTGTAAGCCATATAAGAATAATGAGTATTATAAAAAAGACAGAAAAACTGCACCAATATAAAATCATATTTCTTGGATGGAGTTTGGTGAGTGAGTGATAGGAGACCATGTTTTGAATTTCTGATGGTTCTCCAAATTGCGTCAGCAAATCATTGTAATCTGCATTTGGATGAGTTTTTTGATAATGTAATAAGTCTTGTTCTAACTCATCTAGAAAATTTTTTTTTATTTTATGTTTTCCCTTATAGAGTCTTCGAATTTGTCTTAGGTATTTTTTTGTGATATTTCGTTGCATGTTAATCCTCCCCGTTTTTATTATCCACTTGCGAGACACAAGAAATGATGGTATCAATTGCTGAAGTAATGGTATCATATTCTTGTAAAAGATTTTTTAATCTTAATCTGCCACTTTCCGTGATAGAATAGTAAACACGTGTCCGACGAACGCCAACTTTAACCTGTTCAAAATCCAAATAGCCATTTTGATTTAAACGATAAAGAGTTGGATACATAGTCGCTTCTTTTAATTCATATTTACCATTGCTTAATTCGGACATTTCCTGTGCCAGTTGATATCCATATTTTTTGTTCGTTTGCAATAATAGTAACAAAACCAATTCAATGGTGCCATTTTTTATTGTGTTTACTTTTCTAGTTTGTTTTGCCATTTTTTCACACCTTTATATATGTACCACCATAAAATTTTCTGAGTTTTATTTTATCTTATATAAATCATGTTGTCAACTTTGTTATATAACATCAATACTTTTTAATAAATAGTATTTGACATTTACCATATGCGATGTTATTCTAAAAAAGAAATAACAAATCTAAAGTTGAAAGAAAAACTAGATTTAAATAATAAGAGAAGGGAGTAGTTTCAAATGAAAAAAATTATTATTGCAGCGTATATTCTTTTATGTATTTGTCTTACCGGCTGCGGTGGAACCAATCAGAAGGATTATGGTGAGAACTATAATCAGGAACAGGATGCACAGAATTTTTCCATGCTAAGAAATGCAGCAGCAACAGAAAATGGATTTTATGTGTTACAGGATCAATATGTTTATTTCATTGATAAAAAATCGAAAAAAGCAGTTCCGTTATGTGGAAAACCAAATTGCAAACACAAAGATAATTCATGTAATGCCCATTTTACTCATCCGGAGAATATTCAGGCATATGCCGGAAATCTTTATGTAGTAGCCGGAGGTTCGGAAGAATTAACCTGTTCTTTGTATCGAATCAGCCTGGATGGAAGCCAGAGAGAAGAATTGAAAGTACTGTTTCGCTATGATAGTGGTGATTTCGGCTGCTCGCTAGATTTTACGATACATAGAGGCTATGGCTATATGGCAGTGAACTGGATGCAGAAAGACAGAGAAAAGAAGACACAGACATTGTATCAGATTCTTTTGGATTCCTCGGATGAAAAAAAGGAAGTTGCTCAGGTGACAGGATATGTGCCGCTTATTCATGTTAATGAAACAAGGGGAAATCATATTTATTTTACGACAAGCTGTTATTTGGATAAGGATGGGACAGAGGAAGAATTATTGAATTACGAATGGAACATTTTAGATGGTTCTAGTAAAAAATTAAATATTCCTAAGGGCGAGGCTCTACTGGCTGTCAGGGGAGAACGCTATTTTTGCTACCAAGATGGAAAAGGACTTCGTTCATATGATGAGAATGGTAAAAATGAAAAGAAACTGTTTGAGTGGCAATATGAAATCTGCAGTGTATGCCGGGACGAAAAGTATATATATTTTGATAATGAACCATGTGCAGACTCGGTATCAGAGCGGAGGATTATGGTTGTGGATTATGATGGAAATGTGATTTGTGAGAGAAAAAACATGACAGAAAATAGTCCGGAAATTATCTGGTCTGATTCCAAACAAGTACTGCTTCAAAATATAGAAAAAGAAACTTATCAAATACTGAATTTAAAGGAGATTTCTACTTTGAAATAGAGGGGAGTTATTATGGGAGAATTAAGAAGAATTGTTTGTCAAAAAAAATATCTGCTTGCCGTATTTGTATTATTAATTGCAAATTTGTTTTTGTTTCAATATTATCAAATGGATAATTTGCAGGCGTTAAGAGACAAAGAAACGAGACAGGATACCCTTGATGTGTGGCAGGAAGAACAGGAAACGGCAAAAGAAGAGTTTGTTAGCAAAATAAAGGAGATGGATGCACAGTCGGAAACTTTGTCCGAGATTAGTATTTTTTCGGATGAAAACTCATTTGTTAATCAAAATATCCAGCGGACAAAAAAAGATTTTGCAAGGATAAAAGGAGTCAATATAGATGTTTCACATTCTGAAAAGGCGATGTCCGAATTTTTGGAATATGATGAAATTTTTTATGTTTTCCTTTTGTTTATTATTGTAACGGTTCTAAATTTTTTTGATGAAAGGAAGTCGGGGCTCTGGCAGATTACTTATAGCTGTAAAGCGGGAAGAATGAAATTGGCAGTAAAACGATTAGGTATCTTTTTGTTTTTAACGCTGCTATTTAGCTTTTTTATTTTTTCTGAAACATTGTGGATGGCTTTTTTTGACTACGGAGGCAGTGGAATCCTATCTTCGCCGGCACAGTCGGTTATTGCGCTAAAAGATTTTACCCTTCCCCTTTCTGTATCTGGTTTTTTGATATATTATTGGGTGATTTGTACACTTTTAATGATGTTTACGGGATTGTTTGTGTGGGCGTTCCTCTCACTGGTACATAACCGAAATTTGGGACTGGTTTTGGTGGTTTTAATTTATGGAACGGCATTTGCTTTGTATCATCTTATTCCGCAACAGCATCCGCTTTGTGTCTTGCGCTATTTCAATTTATGGTTTTTGGCAAGTCCAAAAGAAACATTTTTAGAATATGTCAATTTCCGGATAGGCGGTATACTGGTTAATCTGCGGGAATTTGTGCAGGGAACTGCTATTGTATTTTGTGCTGCCGCAGGGATTGCTGCCTGTTATATTAATAAGAGGACGAGACCGTTTTATGCGGCAGGAATTGTGGAGCGTGTACTGGAGCGGGTGAATGAATGGTGGAAAAAGATTTTGTGTCATTGTCACGGGATTGGATTTGAATTATATAAAACATTATTCTACGGAAAGGGAATCTTTGCTGCTATTATTTTTGTGTATTTGATTGCAAGCGGCATTTCCATGGAGGATTTAATGGTTAGTCCGGCACGGGAACAATTAAATCATTTTTATGAACAAAATACCGGACATATTACAAAAGAGACGATGCAGCCATATGAAAAAATAACAAAAGAATTGAAAAAGGTTGAAGAGAACCGTGCCAAAGCATCGGGGGAATCATTAAAAGAAGCAGATGATATTTATGAGTCCTACGAGGCAACAAGGGCAATGGCTTTGAAACTTGAAGAGCGGTTAAATTATGCAGAAAAACTGGAAAAACAGGGAATTGATGGCTGGTGGCTGAATGAAACCGGGTATCGTTGGCTGTTTGGTAAAGGAAATGTATCTGACCGAATGGTTCACGGTGCACTGGCAATACTTGCCATGATATTTATGTTGTCCGGATGTTATGCTATGGAGAGGCAGTCCGGTGTCCGCTTTATTCTGCGGTGTACAAAAAAAGGCAGGAAGATCTTTTTCTTACGAAAGGAAATCTGTGCGGTAATTACGGCGGTATTTACCTGTGGTCTGACTGTTGGAGCGGAGATTTATGAAGCAGGGCGTTTATATAATTTAGATGGTTTGAGTGCACCGGTTCAAAATATATCATTTTTACAAAATGTGCCTTTTTCCATTAGCATCGGACAGTTTTTGTGTATCTGGATTTTTATGCGCTTTTTAATTTATATGATGGTTGCCAATCTGTGCCTGATGATATCATCTACGACAGAATGGGTAGAAAAAGCACAGATGATTTCGCTGTCATTGTTAATTTTTACAGTGATTTCCGGTGTTTCAGAATATATGGTACTTGGAACGCAGAGGGGCAGGAAAACCATTTTTGTTGGTATCTTTGTATTGTTGTGTCTCTGTATAAGCATTTTTGTTACATATCGAAGATGGAGGAATGTAAATGATTGAAATAAAAAATTTGCGAAAGACATATGGGAAAAAGGTGGCGTTGAAAAGTTTTTCTTATACATTTGAAGATGGTATTTATGGTATGCTCGGAGCGAATGGAGCTGGGAAGAGTACACTAATGAATTTGCTTACGGATAATGTAAAAAGGGATTCCGGTGAAATTTTGTATGATGGAAAAGAGATATTAAAGATGGGGGGAAGTTATCTGGAAAAAGTAGGATATATGCCACAGCAGCAGGGATTTTATGAAAGTTTTTCTGCCCGCATGTTTTTGGTTTATATGGCGGAATTGAAAGGACTCCGAAAAAAAGAAGCAAAAAAGCAGATTGAAAATCTTTTAGAAATTGTTCACTTGTCACATGTGGCGGATAAAAAAATTGGCGGGTTTTCCGGGGGAATGAAACAGCGTGTTTTGCTGGCTCAGGCATTATTAGGCAATCCCAAACTTCTAATTTTGGATGAACCGACAGCAGGACTTGACCCGAAAGAACGTGTCAATTTGAGAAACTATATTCATCAGTTGTCTCAGAATAAAATAATTTTATTAGCAACTCATGTGGTAAGTGATGTCGAAAGTATTGCAGACCGAATTCTCATCATGAAGGCGGGAGAACTGGTGGCAGATGATACGCCGGAACATTTGGTTCATGCTGTTGATGGAAATAATTTAGAGGATGTGTATATGAATTATTTTGGTGATAAGGGAGAAAAATAGGTAAAATTCATTTTAAAGTTTTCTTGTAATTTGTGCCCTAGCTTTGCATTGCCATAAGAATCGGTCTCATGGATTCGCCCGTTTCGCTCAGAGCATATTCCACATGAGGAGGAACTTCCGGGTAAACGGTGCGGGTGATGAGACCGTCTAGAGATTAAAAGGTTTTCCAGCACTTTTCCTTTAGAAAATTGCTAATTACATTTATATCTTCTCCTTCGTATGGAATTAAATTTATTCTGGCATTACAGTCTGCTCTTTCTTGTAAAAGAGATTGTATTTTATCAAAATCACTCATAAAAATCCTCCTTTAGGGATACTTTTGATTTATAGTATACCAAAAAGTTCCCTAAAGAATTAATTGTTTTAGGGAACTTTTTAATAAAAATAATTCAAAAAAGTTCCCTAAAATTATAATAACCGCAAAATATACAGTGATTTCCTCTGGGATTGGGTAACTTTTATTTTTGGCTGGAACAAAGAAGATCATCCGGATTTCTGGAAACTTATGGTACTTTTGAAGAGCAGGAATATCGAAATTTATTGAAAATTTCCGTTGCCGATTCCACAAAAAAGTGCGAAACACTTGCAGCTGCCCACAATCTATGATATGATTTCAGTGTTATATAGGTTTGTAATTGGTCAAACGTTTCTACGAACTACCGTAATAGTTTACTATAACAATTATGGTAGTTTTTTATATGTTATGAAATGGAGGACACGAATATGAAATATGATGTAATTATTGTAGGTGCCGGACCGGGAGGCATTTTTTCAGCGTACGAGTTGACGAAGAAGAATCCGTCTCTGAAAGTTGCCGTATTTGAAAAGGGATATTCTTTAGAGAAACGTAAATGTCCGATTGATGGAGATAAAGTAAAGTCTTGTATTAATTGTAAATCCTGTGCAATTATGAGTGGCTTTGGCGGCGCAGGCGCTTTTTCGGATGGAAAATATAATATTACGAATGATTTTGGTGGGACACTTTATGAGTATATTGGAAGGGAAAAGGCAATTTCGCTAATGAAATATGTCGACGAGATTAATTGTGCTTATGGTGGTGCAAAAACGCATATGTATTCAACGGCAAACACGAAGTTTAAGAAGATTTGTATGCAGAATAAACTTACACTTTTGGATGCATCCGTAAGACATTTAGGAACCGATATTAACTATGTAGTTCTTGAAAATTTATTTGCAAAACTAAAGGATAAAGTAGATTTTTATTTCCAGACGCCGGTAGATAAAATCGAAAAAAAACAAGAGGGTTATAAGGTTTTATATAAAGATGGGGAGGCAGAATGTACAGAGTGTATTATTTCTGTTGGGCGAAGCGGAAGTAAATGGATGCAGTCAATTTGTGAAGATCTTGATATTTCCACAAAATCAAATCGAGTAGATATCGGAGTTCGCGTGGAACTTCCTGCAGTTATTTTTTCGCATCTTACCGACGAATTATATGAGAGCAAAATTGTTTACCGCACAAAGAAGTTTGAGGACCGAGTCCGCACATTTTGTATGAATCCTTATGGGCAGGTTGTGAACGAGAATACAAACGGAATTATTACGGTAAATGGACACAGTTTTGAAGACCCGGAAAAGAGAACAGAAAACACCAATTTTGCGCTGCTTGTGGCGAAGCATTTTTCTGAGCCATTTAAAGACAGCAATGGCTATGGTGAAAGTATTGCTAAACTATCCAATATGCTGGGCGGCGGTGTAATTGTTCAGAGATTTGGAGACCTTGTGAGGGGAAGGAGAAGTACGGTAAATCGCATTGAGGAAAGTACAGTGCGTCCGACTCTTGCGGCAACGCCCGGTGATTTAAGTCTGGTGCTTCCAAAACGTATTATGGATGGTATTATTGAAATGATTTATGCACTTGATGCTGTGGCACCCGGTACAGCAAATGATGACACTCTTTTATACGGAGTGGAAGTTAAATTTTATAATATGGAAGTGGATATTGATGAAAATTTGGAAACGAAATATAAAGGTCTTTATGTGATTGGTGATGGCAGTGGTGTAACACATTCGCTTTCGCATGCTTCGGCGAGCGGCGTGTATGTGGCAGACCATATTGTGAATAATCAATAAGGAAAGAAGGAGGAATTGTCCTATAAAATTCTAGACAAGCCTTCCCTTTTATGCTATAACTAGAATAACAATGAAATAAAACACGACACTTTTCTGCCACTGGGTAGGAAAGTTAAGCGTCAGATTTTCTATCGTTAGGTCTTAGAAGATAGGAAATGCTGGCGCTTTATTTTTTTGAAAATAGGAAGGAGCTTAGGCACTATTATGAGTAATCCAATTAAAAGTTTAACAAAAAAAGAATGGGGGAGTATGGATTGGTTCCCTGCTAATCATTGTGATATCCAATGTTTCATCGGGAAGCTTTGATTTGTATGGCTTTATTAGCTGGAAGAAACGGGAAAAGTGATGTGTATCGGCTGGATGTTTGAATGAAGTAAAAGTGCACATTGAAAGCGGGCTTTCCGCAAAAGGCAGCAGAAGAACCCCAATATGAATTTACATCGTACTGTTCACAATTTGCTCGTATTCTTTTTGAATTTCATTTGTGCTTCCTGCCTGTTTGTTTTTAATAAATAGTGTTCGAAATATCAATCTTGCAAGTGGACCAACAAGAATAAGCTGCAACGGAAATGCCATAACAAAATTTTTGCAGTATGTCATGAGATAATCCGGTATGAAATTTTCTGTAAAACCATATCCATGATATACGCCGAGCACGCAATTAAATGAAGTCAAGTATTATTTTTAATTCGATTGCGATTGCAAGAAATAGGAAAAATGTGTAAGATAGTAGGAGAAATGACGAAATGCTCTGTTTAGTTTTCTGAAATTATGACGATACATTATATAGAGTGTTGATTTTATTTGCAAGGAGATTTTTATATGATGATAAATATGAAATATAATCTTCCAGATCGAATATTGAGGGAACTTTCTTTTTTT
>OBKR01000157.1_pt1 | contig 86511 bp, 72 predicted proteins | sample 1518991 | NCBI WGS metagenome assembly OBKR01 (sample SAMEA2452117, study PRJEB22498) | human gut metagenome | biome: human feces; feature: human gut; material: feces | place: Australia | collected 2012
TATTAAATATCAATGTTTTACGGAATAATTTAACATTTTTATTTGGACAGTACTGCATTCTTGCGTCTCAGCAGGCAAGATGGCTGAATAAAATCGCCACTTGCGAAGGACTGGCGGTTTGCCGAGACGCAAGAATGCGTCTCTACAATTTCTCGTTAAATTCATGGTAAATAGGAGGTGTTATGAAAGCGCTATTGATGGCTTGCCATCTATGGAGCAACTAGAGCTACCGCAGGAAAACGAAATAAACCGCACGGAAGTGAACTTACCCGCGCGAAAGTGAATAAAGGAATCCCTAATCCGCGCGAATAGGGAGTGCGTAGAAAGATTTATTAACAATTATTTTTCAGAGAATTAAAAAGAGAGAGATTTATGGAAAAAAGACTCATGATGTTTATCGCCGGGCTGTTCCTGAGCATGGGAGTAGCCTTGGCACAGACACAAGTCAATGGAACCGTGACCTCCGCTGACGATGGCGAGCCAGTGATTGGCGCGTCCATCCGCGTGGAAGGCACGAAGACAGGCACCGTGACCGACGTGGACGGAAAATTCTCTATTTCAGTGCCAGCCAATTCCCACTTGGAAGTGTCCTACATTGGCATGGTATCCAAAAGGGTAAAGGCTAGCCAAAACATGAGGATTATCCTGGAGTCAGACAGCAAGTCGCTGGACGAGGTGATGGTCGTAGCTTTTGGAACACAGACGAAAGCCTCCTTCACGGGTTCCGCAGCGGTAGTGGGCTCAGAGGAACTCAGCAAGCGAGTGACCACCAACGTGGCAGACGCATTGGTAGGTTCCGTGCCTGGATTGCAATTGCGCGGTGGCTCTGGCGCTCCTGGCGCCAGTCAGGGTAGCATGAACATTCGTGGCGTAGCCTCCATGTACGCTGGCACAGACCCCTTGATTATCGTGGACGGCGCACCCTATAACTCCAGCCTCTCGAACATCGCGCAAAGCGATATCGAGTCCATCTCCGTATTGAAAGACGCAGCTTCCGCGGCTCTTTATGGCGCACGTGGCGCAGCGGGTGTCATCATCATCACCACCAAAAAAGGCAGCGCCCATAAGGCCGAGGTGAAATTTGACGCGAAATGGGGCTCCAACTCCCGCGCCATCCAGGACTACGATGTCATCACCGACCCAGGGCAGTATTACGAGGCCTACTACATGGGACTCTACAACCGCAACTTCTATGGGCTGGGGCAGAGCGCGGCAGATGCCAACCTCAACGCCAACAACACCATGCTAAACCAGCTGGTATATAACGTATACACCGTGCCCGAAGGGCAGAACCTCATCGGCATGAACGGAAAACTCAATCCCAATGCCACATTGGGCAGGGCCTACGACTATAACGGCACCACCTATTACCTAATGCCGGACGACTGGACAGACCTGGCCTACAAGAACGCCTTGAGGCAGGAGTATAACGTGAGCGTGAATGGTGGTACCGAAAAAGGAAACTTCTACGCCAGCCTGGGCTACCTCAATGAGGATGGCGTGATAGACTATTCTGGCTATGAGCGTATCACCGCCCGTTTGAGAGCAGAGCAGCAGTTGACGAAATGGTTGAAGGTGGGCGCCAACGTGAACTACAACCACTCCAGGCAAAAGAGCAACCCCAACCTGGACGGCAACGCGGGCGCGGCCAACATCATGTATTTCACCAGTATGATGGCTCCCATCTATCCCGCTTTCGTGCGCGTGATGGACGCAGAAGGGAACGTGAGCATCAAGCAGAGCGAGTACGGCAACGACATGTATGACTACGGTGTCAACCCCAATTACTATCCTGGCATAGGCACCCGTCCCTTCCTGGCTTCCGGAAACCCCTTGGCAGCCAACCGCTACAACAAGAGCGGCACCAGCGGTGACCAACTGAACGGCTCTTTCATCGCCGATTTCACCATCACCGACTTCCTGAAGGCCAACATCACCAGCACCATCATCTTCGGCCAGACCAACACACTCGACTACGGCAACATGCTGGAAGGCCCTTCCGCCGGAACGGGCGGTACGCTGACCAAGAGCAGCACCACCAACTGGCGGCAGAACCACACGCAGACGCTGACCTTCTTCAAGGACTTCGGCAAGCACAACGTGAACGTGTTGCTGGGTCACGAGTGGTACAAGCAAGACACGCAGTACCTGGGCGCGCGGATGTATGGCGGCTTCTCGCCCAACATCCTGGAGCTGAACGCCTTCGCCACCATGCAGGCCATGAGCTCTTACACCAACAAGTACAATGTGGAGGGTTACTTCGGCAGCGCACAGTATAATTATGACAACAAGTACTTCGCTAGCGCTTCCTATCGTCGCGATGCCTCTTCCCGCTTCGCCAAGGATCACCGCTGGGGAAACTTCTGGTCTGTGGGCGCGGCCTGGATCATCTCGAAAGAGAAGTTCATGAGGGACATCACCTGGATAGACCAACTGAAGCTGAAGGCCTCCATAGGCCAGCAGGGAAACGACAACATCGGCGACTACGCCTATGTAGACCTCTATACCCTAAACAAATCTGACGACACTCATATGTCTCCCACCTTCGCCCGCATGGGTAACCCAGAGATCACGTGGGAAACGACCACGAATTTCAACGTGGGCGTGGAGTTCAGCTTCTGGAACAGCCGACTGAGCGGTAGCCTGGAGTACTACAACAAGAAGACCACCGACCTGCTGTTCTGGCTCTCCGTGCCAGAGTCCATCGGTACGCGCGGCTACTATGGCAACATGGGTGACATCCGCAACCAGGGCGTGGAACTGGTGCTGAACGGCTCTATTATCCGCAGCAAATTAGTGGACTGGGACATCTCCGCCAACATCGCCCACAACAAGAGCGAGATACTGAAATTGCCCGAGAGCAAGACCATGGGCAAGGGTGGCTTCACCGAGAGCACAAGCGGGCAGACCTACCAGCAATGGTTTGAGGTGGGCGGCGAGCTTTACACGCCCTTCATCGCCGAGTACGCTGGCGTGAACGAGCAGGGAGAGGCACTCTACTGGGTGGACGAGGACTTGCCCTCCAACGCCAACGCCACCCCTGGCCGCAAGCACTCCTACACCACCACCAACTTCCAGGAGGCCACCCGCTACAAGCAGGAGAGCACCATGCCCGACTTCTATGGCGGCTTCAGCACCACCATCCGCATCGGTGACTTCGACGCGTCGGCCAGCTTCGACTACCAGATAGGCGGAAAGGTGTATGACATGCGCTACAAGCAGCTGATGACTCCCATGAGCACGAGCGGCAATGGCGGACAGAACTTCCACAAGGACATCTTCAAGTCTTGGTCTCCCGACAACACTTCCAGCAACATCCCCCGCTGGCAGGCAGGCGACCAGTATACCTCGGCCATGTCTACCCGTTGGTTCGCGAACGCCAGCTACCTGAACTTCCAGTCGTTCACCGTGGGCTATACATTGCCCAAGAACCTGATAGACAACATCGCCAGCATCCGCGTCTACGTGGCCGGCGAGAACCTCTGCTTCTGGTCTGCCCGCAAGGGTCTTGACCCCCGCTACTCCTATGAGGGCCAAACATCCATGAACAATGTCTACTCGCCCATCCGCAATATCTCCGCAGGTGTACAAGTAACTTTCTAAACCATAAAAGGAAACCAACAACATGAAGAAAATAGTATTAGCAGCCGCGCTCATGGTTGGCGCGCTCACGCTCCCCACGAGCTGCGTAGAGGAATATGAGCCACAAAACGGCAACGTCACCGATGGCCAGGCCGGCTCGGCCCCTGGCTCCTTTGACAACTTCGTGAGTGGTATCACCACCTCGCTGAACGGCCAGTCCAATTACAGCAACGATCCCAAAGGCTATAACAATGACTTCGGCATGCCCTCCATGTTCATCATGCACGACGTGATGGGACAAGACATGGTGAGCAACGGTACCGGCACTGACTGGTTCTCTACCTGGTACTTGTATGAACAGGCACTGGGTCCCAGCTACGCGATATGCCAGGTGCCATGGACAGTGTATTACGCCTGGATCAAGAACTGCAACACCGTCATCGCCATGGCGGGAACAGAACCCAGCGAGGAGAGAAAGAGCGGGGCGGGCATCGCCTACGCCGTGAGAGCCGCCCTGTATGAGGACCTGGCTCGCCTCTACGCCAACAAGACCTACGCCCAGGATCCACAGGCCGAGACCGTGCCCTGGATAGACGAGAACACCTCGGCAGCCGCCAGCACCAACAACCCCCGCAAGACCAATGAGGAAATGTGGGCGCTCATCCTGGCCGACCTGGACAAGGCCGAGGAATACCTGCAGGGCTACAAGCGCACGGACAACTCCACGCCCGACCTCTCCGTGGTCTACGGACTGAAGGCACGCGCCTATCTCACCATGGAAGACTGGAAGAACGCCGAGACCTACGCCAAAAAGGCCATGGAGGGATACAGCGTGATGAGCGCGGACGAGTACACCGACCCGGAGACGGGTTTCAACACGCCCAATGGCGCATGGATGTGGTCACTGACCTACAAAGCCGATGACCAGGTGATGACCGTCAACGACGGTGACACCTCCTGGGGCTCCTGGATGTCACTGGAGCTGACCAACAGCTACGGCTACGCCTCCAACTATGGCGCGCCAAAGGCCATGGACCGCCACCTCTATGAGAGCATCCCCGCCACCGACTGCCGCAAGAAGTGCTTCCTGGACTTCAGCCTGGACGAGATGACCGATGACAACGAGAAGCTGGCCAAGCTGTCTGAATACAGCGACTATCCCACGCAGATGGTGGCCACCGCCGAGGCAGGCGGACTGGGTTACGGCGGACTGAGCGTGAAGTTCCGCCTGGCCGGTGGCGACGCAGGTCACGAAAGCCAATACGTGGGCTACCTGCAGTCCGTGCCCCTGATGCGCGTGGAGGAGATGAAGCTCATCGAGGCCGAGGCCGTGGGCATGCAGGCAGGCCGCGAGGCGGAGGGCATCGCCCTGCTGACCGCCTTCGCCCAGCAGCGCGACCCCAACTACGTGTACGGCCGCCACAACGAGTCTTATGGCAACACCTCCACCCCTGCCTTCCAGAACGAGATATGGTGGCAGAGGAGAGTGGAGTTCTGGGGCGAGGGTCTCTCCCTCTGGGACATCAAGCGACTGAACAAGGCCGTCATTCGTAGTTACGCCGGCACCAACCACCTGGAAGGCATGCGCTGGAACTCCACCGACGCTGCCGACCGCGCCGAGGGCAACAACTATCCATCGGCCATGAACTTCTGTATCGTGCAGAGCGAGACCAACTACAACACGGCCTGCACCAACAACCCCGCGCCGCAGCAGCCCGCACAGGACTCTCCGGAGTATAAATGGTAACATCAACCCACTTTTAAAAACACAAAAGACATGAAGAAATACATAGAAAGCTTGCTATCGCTCTGCGTGGCGGCGTTCGCGCTCACGGCCTGTAGCGAGGACGACGGCACCAATCCCGGCACCGACGGAGGCCCCTCGGTAATCGTATACCAATACGCCCCCGCCCAGCCTTACAACGCAGACAACGACATCACCCTGCGCTTCGCCACCAACAACAAGGTGGAGGCCGTCTATTATCTCTCCGAGCCAGAAGCTGACTATAACGCCCACATCTCTGAGATGGGTGAGGCTGGTTACAATGAATACGTGGTGGAGAACGGTACCCAGGTAGAAGGTATTGAAGGCCAGTCTAACGTGGATGTGACCCTGACCGACATGATGGGCACTTATTACATCACCGCCGTGGCGGTTTCCGGCAACCAAAAGAAGGCATACACCACTACCTTCACGGGCTTGGCCTGGGAGGACGTGGTCAGCGGTACCTATATCTTTAACGCCCAGCCCGTTTCCGGAAGCGCGATAGGGTTACCCAACACGCCTACCACCTTGCAGGTTTGCACCACCGACCCCACGCTCTACCGCTTCAAGGACCTCTTCGGCGAGGGCTACTCCATGAAGATCAACATGCTCGACCTCCAGGGACAGGACGAGAGCGGCACCTACCGGTTCTTCCGCGTGCCCGAGATGGCCACACCCTACTCCATCAAGTTGACGGATGGCAACAGCTATCAACTCTCCGTAATGGACATTGGCTATTTCCAAAACGACGAGAGCCTAGTCACCGCCGGCGGCTACGAGAGCGGCATGTACGAGGACGGCTATTGCTTCGTCATGGTGGCCTATACGGTTTCTGCCGGTTACTTGTGCTATGGCTATGACTACTTCGTCCCCAATGAATAGGGAGTGACTAAATGATAGTGAACCGCGAGGGCGGGCATGCGATGGCATGTCCGCCCTTCTTTGTTTTGGCGGGTCACACTTCGCGCCCGGCATACACATATATATAACGTGAGTTCGACGAAAACTTGTAGAGACGCATTCTTGCGTCTCAGCAAGCAAGATTGCCGAATAAAATCGCCTGTCGCGAAGACTTGGCAGCTGGCTGAGACGCAAGAATGCGTCTCTACAGTTTGGCAATAACAGGGTTGTGCACATAAAGTGGAATTCGTCGAACTCAAATTATATAAGGTACACGCGCGTGAGAGACTTCTGCGCACCGAGGTCTAGCATCATCTTAGATGATGGCAGGAATCATCTTAGATGATACGACGCCTAGGTAGCGGGGAGGTGAAGACTCTCCCTGGTAAAAAGACACAAGAAAGTTTGCCAATATGGAAACCTTTTCGTATCTTCGCGTTGTAAGAACAGGAACCCAATGAGCGGAAGAAGAATCAAAGTCACATTCATGGACAAGGCAAGGGAGTTCATAGTTACCGCCTTTTCGCCTTCTGGGACACGAGAACGGAAACGATGGTAGTGGCCACTCACGGCATCGTCAAGAAAACCCAGAAAACTCCCAAGAAGGAGATAGAGAAGGCGGAGGCATTGAGGAAGGAATATTTCAACGATAAAAACAAATAGCCATGGCAAAGATGAATTTGACACCGCTTAGCGAGTTAGTGGACGAGGTTTGGGGGCCTATAGGCACACCCGAGCGTGACGCGATGGAAGCCAAGCTCAAAGAGGAGCTACAGGCGTACCACCTGGGGGAAGCCATCAAGCAAGAACGCCTGAAGCAAAACCTCACACAGGAGGAGCTGGGAGCCAAGGTGGGCGTGAAGAAGTCGCAAATCTCTAAGCTGGAGAGCGGCAAGGGCATCATCACGCTTCCCACGATGAGCCGCGTGTTCAAGGCACTGGGCATCACCACGGCCACGCTAGACCTGGGCGCGGCTGGAAAAGTCGCCCTATGGTGACATGACCGAGAATTTCAATCCACCCACCTCGGGTGAATTTTTCATTGTAAATAGTAATTGAACGCTTGAAGCCCCTTCGCCATGACGGCGAAGGGGCTTTTTTTCGTTTAATCCACGGCTGGCGGCAAGAGACTGCGCTGATAGTTGCGGCGCAAGGTCTCCCGCACATAAGCCTGGAAACCCTCGTCACCCAACACCTCCACATGGTCATAGAGGCCAAGCACGAAACGGCCTATGCCCCGATAGCTCACTACTTCCGTGCGGAGGACATAGTGGGCGGAGTCTTCCGGGGTGACGGCGTGGGTGGCACGGGGATATTCCTCCACAAAAACCTGGTAGGCCAATCGATCCAGCCTTACCGCCACGGGCAGCCGCTCCTCTCCGCTGAACATGAAGATGTCGGTAAACACCCACTTGTGCTTGGACTCACAACTCCATGAGAGGTCTAGCAAGACGACATCTCGCATGCGGGAAAGCTTGAAGGTCTTGTTCTCGCCCGAGGACAGCTCGTAGCAGCGCACGTCATTGTTATCGTTGAGCAAGAGGAACGGCTCCACCACCCTATCGGAAACCGTGTCGCTATGGGGTGAGGCATAGTCCATGATCTTCACCACCCGCTCGCGCTTGATGGCGTCATAAAGCACGGAGACGCAATGGGCCACCCGCTCGCGCAAGGCAGGATTGTCGAGGATATGGAAATCGTAGAAGCGATTGAGCTTGTAGCGTATACGCTGCGCCAAGGCGTTCTCCTCGCCCACCTTATTTAATATGGAGAGCAAGGTAAGCGCTTCCTCCTCCGTGAAGTTGATGGTCTCAAAAAGGCGTTTCAGGTAAGGGGACTCCCTGTCGATGCTATAACACCGTCCCGACTTCTCCACGATAAACCCCCAGTCGCGGAAACTCTCCAGGTAGTAATAGAACATGCGGCGGGAGATGGCAAGCCGCCGGCAAAGGGTCTCCACGTCATAATGCCTGTTCTCGGTAAGCAGCAAGAGCAGGTCAAGTTCCCGTTCCAGTTTATCGTGTCTCATCGTCTGCGAAGTCGAGGAAAAGTTCTTGAGAGCCTAAAAGGTCGAAACTCTTGCGGTGGTAGGGCGTAACGCCATATTGGCGGATAGCCTCCCGATGCTGGGGCGTAGGGTAGCCTTTGTTGGACTGCCAGCCATATCGTGGGAACTCCTGGGCCAACCGCTCCATATACTCATCGCGATAGGTCTTGGCCAGGATACTGGCCGCGGCGATGGCCTGATACTTTCCGTCACCTTTCACGATAGTGGTGTAAGGCAAATCACAGTAAGGCAGGAAACGATTACCGTCCACGATAATGGCCTCGGGGCGTACCTGCAGTTGGTCCAGCGCACGGTGCATGGCGAGGATGCTGGCCCGCAAGATATTGATATGGTCTATCTCTTCCGGGGTTACCACACCTATCGCCCAGGCACGGGCATCACGGATAATCTCGTCTCGCAAGCGCATTCGCTTGGCCGCTGAAAGTCGTTTGCTGTCGTTGAGCGAAGGGTTGTCATAGCCGTCTGGCAAAATAACGGCGGCGGCATAGACACTGCCGGCCAGGCAGCCACGGCCAGCCTCATCACAGCCCGCCTCAATCTTGCCCTCGTAATAATGTTTCTCTAAAGACATGGTTTTATTGTTTAATTATATGTAGAGATTCTTGCGTCTCTACACACCTCTGCTGTTCTCAAGGTTCACTTTTAACATAAAAACTTGGAAATGGAACATATATTGCACAAAAGGGGACTAATTTTGTCGCAGATAAACAAAACAACAACAAAATCAAAGCAACTATGGAAAAGAACTTGATATTAACTACCAACGAGAGTCGTGCCATCAGCATGAAAGAAACCGCCGGCAACCACCTGCGCCTGCTGGCACAAAGCGCGGGAAAGCCCGTGGAATGGTTGCGGAAATACTATAGCCATGTGTTGGAGAAACCCATCAGCCGTAAGCAGACATGGTTGATGATAGAGGCGCAAGTGGCATTCGCCTTGGGAATACTGCCCATGGACAGCCCATTATGGTTACGGGCAGTCTGCATGGGATGGTTTGCCTGGAGCGTAAGGAAATGCAAACGGGCGGGCATCTAGAACATCTGGGCCACCCGCTGGATAGCATTCACCAGGCTGTCAACCTCCTCCCGGGTGTTATAGAGGGCGAAGCTGGCACGAGCCGTACCCAGGATGCCCAGGCGGTCCATCAAGGGCTGGGCGCAATGATGACCCGTACGGATAGCTATGCCCAGCCTGTCGAGCAACGTTCCCATATCCATGTGATGGATGTTCCCCACCTGGAAGCTGATGACGGCATCGTGCTCTCCACCCATCGGGCCATAAATATGCATGCCCTCTATCTGGGACATCCGCTGAAGCGCATACTGGGTAAGGTCACGCTCGTGGGCCTCTATATTGTCCATGCCCAGGGAGGTGACATAGTCCAAAGCCTTAGCCAAGCCTGAGGTGGCTATATAATCGGGTGTGCCCGCCTCGAACTTCAAAGGCGGCCGCTCGAAAGTGGTCTTCTCGAAACTTACATGGCTTATCATCTCGCCGCCGCCCTGATAGGGAGGCAGTTTCTCCAGCCATTCCTCTTTGCCATACAACACACCAACACCCGTGGGTCCATATATCTTATGACCACTGAAGACAAAGAAATCACAATCCAACGCCTGCATGTCTACACGGAAATGGGGCGTGCTCTGTGCGCCATCCACCAACACTGGCACGCCATGGGCATGCGCCATCCTGATGATGTCGGCCACGGGATTGACCGTACCCAACACATTGCTGACATGCGTCACGCTCACCAAGCGAGTATGGGAGTTGAAAAGTTTCTCCAACTCGTCTAACTGAAGCGTTCCCTCATCATCGATAGGTATCACACGCAACTTGATGCCTTTCCTGCTCGCTTGCAACTGCCAAGGCACGATATTGGAATGATGCTCCACCGCGGAGACAATCACCTCGTCTCCCTCGCCCATGAAAGCGTCACAGAAAGAAGACGCCACCAGGTTAATGCCCTCAGTTGTGCCACGAGTAAAAACCACCTCGGTAGCGGTACGGGCATTAATAAATCGGCGCACGGTCTCCCTGGCGGCTTCATGCAACTCCGTTGCCTGCTGGGACAGCCAGTGAACACCTCTATGGACATTGGCATTGACATTGAGATATTCCTCCCTCATAGCATCCAAAACGCAAAGAGGCTTCTGCGTGGTGGCTGCGTTGTCCAAATAAACAAGCGGCTTACCATAAACCTCCCTGGAGAGGATGGGGAAATCTTCCCTTACCTTGCTGACATCATACATCGCTAGACGGCTCTCCTTTCTGTTTACTTACATAATTTACATCCCTCACACTTGCTCAGCTCCCCACGGAAACGCTTCTCCACCAAATGATGCAAACGGTCGCGCAGCGGAGCCAACTCCATCTTGTCTATCACCTCGTTGATGAAAGCGAACTGCAGGAGCAACTTCGCTTCCTCCAGGCTGATGCCACGCTGGCGCATATAGAAAAGAGCGGCATCGTTGAGCTGACCCACCGTGGAACCATGGGAACACTTCACGTCATCGGCATAGATTTCCAGCATGGGCTGCGTATACATCCTGGCCGTCTTGGTGGCGCAAAGGTTCTGGTTGGTCTCCTGGGAAGTGGTCTTCTGCGCGCCATGCCTTACCAACACCTTCCCGGCGAAAGCGCCCACGGCATTGTCGTTGAGCACATACTTGTAGAGTTCATAGCTATCGCAATGTCCCGCCTGATGGTCTATAAGGGTATTGTTGTCCACTCTCTGGTCTTTGTCGGCTATCACGCAGCCATGGCAACGGCAAGAGGCTCCCTCTCCTTTCAACATCAAGTCCAATTTATTACGGGTGATGCCATTATGAAGAGTAATCACATTATGATTGACCTGGCTATTGGCTTGCTGCTCTATATAGACATTGCTTACCCTGACATTTTTCAAATGTGTCTCCTCCAGGCAATTCAACTCCAGGTTGGCACTCTCGCCCACGAAGGCTTCTATCACCTGTGTCGCCAGGAAATTACGATCATCAGCCGCATGGTCACAGAAAAGGAACTTTGCCTCAGCGCCCTGTTCCATCACTATAAGCACCCTGCGATTGACCATCAAATCCACGTCCGCCCGCAAGATGTTCACAACCTGTATCGCCCTGTCCACCTTCACGTTGCGCGGCACATAGACAAAAAGCCCGTCTTGCGCCAGCATCGTGTTGAGGGCGGTGATGCCATCCTCCGCGGTAGAAGCCAATCTGGCATAATAAGAAGTTACCAACTCGGGGCGAACCGCGGCCACGTTAGTCAAGGAGTCGACTATTACCCCTTGGGGCAGACTCGCCTGGGGCAACATCTTGCCATAGAAACTGTCGTTGACGACAAAATAGAGCGAAGTGCTCAGGTTTGGCACGTCACAACGGAAAGCCTCATAGGGGTCTACTGGTATCTCCAGCCTATTGAGATTCAGTCCGAAATCGGGCGCGAACAACTTGTCAATGTCCGTATACTTATATCTTTCCACCTTGCGAGAAGGGAAGCCCAAGCGGCAAAAGTCTTCATAAGCCCTGTCGCGCACGGCATTGAGCGGCGCGGAGGCATGAGACTTGATAAGCCGGGCATTCTGCTCGTAAAGCTCTTTATATTGTCTTTCACTTGCCATAAGCCAACCTTCCCTTGTTACTCACTCACCTCGGCCTTTATCCAATCATAACCCTTGGCCTCTATCTCCTTGGCCAACTCGGGACCGGCGGTCTTCACAATCCGCCCTTGATAGAGCACATGTACCACGTTGGGCTTAATCATGTCGAGCAACCGCTCATAGTGGGTAATCACGATAGCCGAAGTCTCCGCCGTATGCATCTTGTTGACTCCTTCGGCCACGATACGCATCGCGTCCACGTCCAGTCCTGAGTCTGTCTCGTCCAAGATACTGAGCTTGGGCTCCAGCATGGCCATCTGGAATATTTCATTCCGTTTCTTCTCTCCACCCGAGAAACCCTCGTTTACGGAACGGCGCGAAAGATTGGCATCCAATTCCACAATCTTTCGCTTCTCCCTCATCAGCTTGATGAAATCCGCGGCGTTGAGCGGTTCCAATCCCTGATATTCCCGCTTGGCGTTAATAGCCGCCCGCATGAAGTTGGTCATGGAGACCCCAGGTATCTCCACGGGATACTGGAAAGACAGAAACAATCCCTCACGGGCGCGGTCTTCCGGCTTCATGGCCAAAAGATCCTTGCCATTGAAAATGGCGGAACCTTCCGTCACCGTGTAGAGAGGATTGCCCGTCAGCACGGCACTGAGCGTAGACTTCCCTGAGCCATTAGGCCCCATGATGGCATGTATCTCTCCATCACATATCGTGAGGTTGATGCCTTTCAATATTTCTTTGCCCGCGATAGTGGCATGTAAGTTTTTTACTTCTAACATATACCTTATATATATAATATGTATATTACGACACTAAAAGCCTCCAAACAAGAGGATTATCCCACCGTACCTTCCAATGATACCGACAACAGTTTCTGCGCCTCCACGGCAAACTCCATCGGTAACTTGTTGAGCACTTCCTTGGCATAGCCATTTACTATCAAGCCTACTGCCTGCTCGGTAGGAATGCCTCGTTGGTTACAATAGAAAAGCTGGTCTTCGGATATCTTAGAGGTAGTGGCCTCGTGCTCCACCACCGCCGTATCATTATGGATATCCATATAGGGGAATGTATGCGCTCCGCAATCACTACCCAGCAAAAGACTGTCACATGAGCTATAATTGCGGGCGTTGTCCGCATTTGCCGTGGCTCTCACCAGTCCCCGGTAGCTGTTTTGGCTATGGCCTGCCGAGATACCTTTGGATATGATGGTAGACTTGGTGTTCTTGCCCATGTGTATCATCTTGGTGCCCGTATCTGCCTCCTGGTAGTGATTGGTCACCGCCACGGAATAGAACTCCGCCTGGGAGTTGTCGCCGCGCAACACGCAGGAAGGATACTTCCAGGTAATGGCCGAGCCCGTCTCCACCTGTGTCCAAGAGAGCTTGGAGTTCACTCCCCGCAAGTCTCCCCGCTTCGTCACCAGGTTGAAGACACCTCCCCTGCCCTGCTCGTCACCAGGATACCAGTTCTGCACAGTAGAATATTTCACCTCGGCATTGTCCTTGACTATAATCTCCACGATAGCGGCATGCAACTGGTTCTCGTCTCTCATGGGAGCGGTACAACCTTCCAGATAAGAGACATAAGCGCCATCCTCGGCCACGATGAGCGTACGCTCAAATTGTCCGGTGTTGCGAGCGTTGATGCGGAAATAACTGCTCAACTCCATAGGACAACGCACACCCTTGGGGATATAAACGAAAGAACCATCACTGAATACCGCTGAATTGAGCGCCGCGTAGAAGTTATCACGATAAGGCACTACGGAACCAAGATATTCCCTTACCAAGTCAGGATGTTCCTTGACTGCCTCGCCAATAGAGCAGAAAATAACCCCTTTCTCTCGCAACTGTTCCTTGAAAGTGGTCTTCACCGAGACGGAATCCATAATGGCGTCCACCGCGGTGCCACTCAAGGCCAGCCTTTCCTCCAAAGGGATGCCCAATTTGTCGAAAGTCTTCTCCAGCTCAGGGTCTATCTCCTTGTTTTGCGGTTTCTTGGCCAAGGGGTCCGCATAGTAAGAAATGTCTTGATAATCTATCTGGGGCAGCTTGACATGCCCCCAACTGGGTTGCTCCAATGTCTGCCAATAGCGAAAAGCCTGAAGACGAAAATCCAGCAACCAGTCGGGCTCTCCCTTCTTGCGGGATATCAAGCGCACAACATCCTCATTGAGTCCCTTGTCGATAATTTCCGTATCTACATTGGTCGTGAAACCGAACTCATATTTCTGTTCGGCCACTTGTTTCACGAAGGCGTTTTTTTCTTTCTCTGCCATACATTATCTGGTTTCTTGGCATTGATAGGGACAGCCCCCATAACAGGAACCGCCCCTACCAGCTATCTTCACAAGCCCACTCCCCTACGGAGAAAGACTTGACTACTTTACAGTTTCTGCTCAACCTCTATCTCAGTGAAGGTCTCGATGATGTCACCTTCCTGGATATCGTTGAAGTTCACAAGACTAATACCGCATTCCAAACCAGCGGCAACCTCCTTGACATCGTCCTTGTAACGCTTCAAGGCACTGATGTCCGCCGTACGAATCACGATACCATCCCTGACCACACGACCCTTGTCCTTGGAGTGAACCTTGCCTTCGGTCACCAAACCTCCGGCCACGGTGCCCACCTTGGATATCTTGAATACCTGCTTTACCTCTACCTGTCCCGTGACAATCTCCTTCTTCAACTTGTCGAGCATGCCGACCATGGCTGATTTCACATCGTCTATGGCATCGTAGATGATAGAGTAAGTATTGATTTCCACGCCTTCACGATCCGCCAACTTACGGGCATCACTGGAAGGACGCACCTGGAAACCTACGATGATGGCATCTGAGGCACTGGCCAACATCACGTCATTCTCGGATATCTGACCCACGGCCTTGCTGATGACATTCACTTGTACCTTCTCTGTGGAAAGCTTCAGGAACGAATCGCTCAAAGCCTCGATACTTCCGTCTGTATCACCCTTGACGATGATGTTCAACTCATGGAACTCTCCACGGGCTATCCGGTGAGAGATATCTCCCAGCGTCAAACGCTTCTGCGTACGCAAACCCTGCTCACGCTGCAGCTGTTCACGCTTGTTGGCGATATCCCTGGCCTCTTGCTCCGTCTCCAACACATGGAAAGTATCGCCCGCGGTGGGAGCGCCATTCAGTCCCAATATGATGGCAGGCTCGGCGGGAGCCGCCTTCTCTATACGCTGGTTACGCTCATTGAACATGGCCTTGATGCGTCCCCAGCTGGTACCTGCTATCACGATATCACCCACTTTGAGCGTGCCATTGCTTACCAATACCGTAGAGACATAGCCACGCCCTTTGTCAAGCGAAGACTCTATAATGGTTCCCGTAGCTTTACGGTTGGGATTGGCTTTCAAATCCAGCATTTCCGCCTCGAGCAATACCTTGTCGAGCAGTTCGGTCACGCCAATACCTTTTTTGGCACTGATTTCCTGGCACTGGTACTTACCGCCCCACTCCTCAACCAACAAATTCATGTTGGCCAAGTCTTCCCTGATCTTGTCAGGATTTGCGCCGGGCTTGTCTATCTTGTTGATGGCAAACACCATGGGCACTCCTGCCGCCTGGGCATGGGAGATGGCCTCTTTGGTGGTAGGCATCACGGAGTCATCCGCGGCAATGATGATAATGGCGATATCTGTCACCTGGGCTCCACGGGCACGCATAGCGGTGAAAGCCTCATGTCCAGGCGTATCCAGGAAAGTTACCTTGCTGCCATTTTCCAAAGTCACGCTATAGGCTCCGATATGCTGGGTGATGCCGCCAGCCTCGCCCGCTATCACGTTGGTATTGCGAATAAAGTCGAGCAAAGAAGTCTTACCATGGTCTACATGTCCCATCACGGTAACGATAGGCGCACGGGGAACCAAGTCGTTCTCGTCATCCTCTTCTTCGCTGACCGCCTCTTGTACCTCCGCGCTGACATATTCGGTGGTAAAGCCAAATTCCTCGGCCACCATGTTGATGGTCTCGGCATCCAGTCGCTGATTGATGGAAACCATGATACCTACGCTCATCAAAGTGGAAATCACCTGATTGACCGTGATATCCATCATCGTAGCCAGTTCGCTCACCGTGACAAACTCTGTCAGTTTCAGCGTCTTGCTCTCGCGGCTTTCCTGCTTAGCCTCCTCCTGCAATCTTTCTTGGGCAGCTTCTCGCTTCTCACGGCGATACTTCGCGCCCTTCTTGTTCTGGTTCTTGCTGGTAAGGCGAGCCAAGGTTTCCTTTACCTGACGGGCAACAGCCTCCTCGTCCACCTCCAAAGACTTCACGCTTCGGTTGCCGGATTTCTTGTTCTTCTTGTTGGCGTTCTTCTTCCCCCCTTGATTATTGTTGGAAGAAGTTTCCTGATTGGCGGCGGCGGTGATATCCACACGTTCCTTATTGATACGCACGCGTTTTTTCTTCTCATTGGAGCCATGAGCTTGCGCCATCTTCTCCTCGCGTTCCTTGCGGCGTTCCTCTTTGCTCTTTTTCTTTGGGCGGGTACTCTGGTTGAGCTGTGAAAGATCTATCTTGCCCAACACCTTTGGCTCGTTAGCGCTCAGACGCTGTTCGCTCTTCAAGGTAAAGACACTTTCTTGCTTGGCCTCGGTTTTCTCTTCTTCCTTGTCCTCAGGCAATGCCTCCTTGGGCTGTTCGGCAACAGGAGCCACAACCGCGGGCTCCTGTCGGGGAGCCTCTTCCTTCTTCACCTCCGCCACTTCCGCGGTCTTGGCAGGTTCCTCCGCCTGTACCTGTTGGGGAGCGGGAGTCTCCTCCACTTTCTTTTCCTCCACCTCCACGGGAACCTCTTCCTTAATTTCCTTCTCCTTTTTACCTGGAGCGGCAGGGGCGGGCTTAGGCTTCTTGCCCAGGCTGTCCAGGTCTATCTTGCCCAGAGGCTTAAACTGCTGCACGCCCACGCTCGTGTTCTCGGCAGGGCGTTCCACGTTCTCGACAGGGCGTTTCTTCTCTTTCGGCTTCTTCATGAAGAGCTTACCCGCCTTGTTCCTCACCTCCGCGTCTTGCTTGTAGGCTTGTCTCAATGCGTCATATTGCTCGTCTGAGAGCTTAAAGTTGGTATCTGCCTTCACCTCGCCCAACTCCGGTCTCTTCTGCAGGAACTCCACAGCCGTCTGGAGCCCTATATTCAATTCTACTATTGCTTTATTTAACCTGATGCTCATTCAAATAATCTCCGGATTTCGTTTATCGTTCTTACCAAACCATCTATCACTGCTCAAACTCGGCGCGCAGCACGTTGAGCAGGTTATCCACAGTCTCCTCTTCCAGGTCCGCTTTCTCTATCAGCATTTCCCTGGGAGCGTTGAGCACCTGCTTCGCGGTGTCCAGTCCCAATGCCTTGATAGCGTCGATGACCCATTGGTCGATCTCGTCGGCGAACTCATCCAAGTAAATATCCTCTTCCGCTTCATTGTCATTGATCTCGCGGAACACATCTATCGTATACTCCGTCAGCATGGAGGCCAACTTGATATTCATGCCAGAGCGGCCAATAGCCAGGCTCACCTCCTCGGGCTGCAGATAAACGTCCGCCTTCTTCTTCTCCTCGTCAATGGTGATAGAGGAAATCTTCGCCGGACTCAACGCGCGCTGGATGAACAGCTTGGTATTGGCGGTATAGTTGATGACATCTATATTCTCGTTGCACAATTCCCTTACGATGCCATGCACACGATTGCCTCTCACGCCAACGCAAGCTCCTACGGGGTCTATACGGTCATCGAAGCTCTCCACGGCCACCTTGGCACGCTCGCCCGGAATGCGGGCTATACGGCGGATGGCTATCAGGCCGTCATTTATCTCCGGCACTTCAGCCTCCAGCAAACGCTCCAGGAAAGTAGGACTTGTGCGGCTCAAGATTATCTTGGGATTGTTGTTCTCGTTGTCCACGCGCAAGATGACGGCGCGGATAGTCTCGCCCTTGCGATATTGGTCAGCGGGTATCTGCTCGCTCTTGGGCAATATCAGCTCGTTGTTCTCATCATCCACCAAGAGCACCTCACGCTTCCATATCTGGTATACCTCTCCCGCTATCACTTGACCCACGCGGTCTTTATACTTATTGTAAAGGGAATCATGCTCCAGCTCCAATATCTTGGAAGCCAGGGTCTGCCTAAGGTTCAAGATAGCACGGCGGCCGAACTTGTTGAAATCGACATTCTCGCTCACGTCCTCGCCCACCTCGTAGTCTGGCTCTATCTTTTGCGCGTCGGAAAGGGAGATCTGCTTGTTCTCGTCCTCCACCTCTCCGTCTGCCACCACCTTTCGGTTGCGATAGATCTCGAAGTCGCCCTTGTCGGGATTGACGATGACATCAAAGTTCTCGTCACTGCCGAATATTTTCGCCAGCACATTGCGGAAGCTTTCCTCCAGCACGCTCATCAGCGTGGTGCGGTCAATATTCTTGGTCTCCTTGAACTCGCGGAAAGTATCTATCATACTCTGCGTCACTTCTGTCTGTTTCTTTGCTGCCATGACTTACTTAAAACTTATTAGGTATTTTGTATATTTCACTTCATCCATGTTGTAGGTGTGGTCCACGTCTTGCGAAACGGGGCGTTTCTTGCCTTCCAGCTTCACTTTCTCCTTGACGGCAACCACAAATTCCCTTCCGTCAACCGACTTCAATATGCCTCGCACCTTCTTGCCGTCAGCCGTCAGCACTTCCACTTCCTTGCCTATGAAGTTGATGTACTGCCTGGCCACCTTGAAGGGCTGTCCCAGCCCGGCGGAACCTACCTCCAACTCATAATCACACTCATCGCGGTTGAGCTTGCTCTCTATGAAGCGGCTCAGCTCCACACAGTCTTCTATCCACACGCCATCGGCATGGTCTATCTCGACCACGATCTTGTCGTCTTCACTGATTTCTATGTCTACCAGGAAATAATCTTTCCCTTGTAGCCATTCTTCCACTAATTCCTTTACGACGTTCTTGTCTATCATATATCGTCTTTTAAAAAAGAATGAGGAGCTCGGCTGAGCCCCTCATTCCACTGAACGGCGCGAAGATACGAAGATTTCCGCTAACCGCCAAACATTTCCCCGTCTTTCTTGCTTCAAAGCCGTAAAATCCCTTCCATGGTCATGCTCCCCCGCAGCATGAGGTAAGCCGAGTAGGCCACCGACTGGGAGGGGGAGCCTGCCATGCGGGCTTGGTAAAACAAGGTGGAAAGAGCGGAGACATATTCCCGAGGGTCCAGTCCGTCGACAAGCCATCTCCCCTGGAGGCATTCCCCCACCGCCGTTTCCAGCTCACTCATCCAAATACCCCATATCGTTTCATAAACATGGGGGTAATGCTCCGTGATGTCTAGCCAAAAGGCCAGTTCCGCCTTGTAGAGGTTGTCGACAAAGGCCCGCGTCAAGGCGCAAAGGTATTCCAGTGGGTCTGTGGCCTCCAAGCGAAGAAGGCGGAAAAGATTGTGGACGCGGCCAACATAAGACTCCAGGCAAGTCCGTATGAAATTGTCCTTGCTTTTATATTCCTTGTAGAGCGTGCGCTTGGACACGCCCATGTCCCGTGCGATCGTGTCCATGCGCACGGCACGGATCCCATATTGCCTCACGGACTGGGAGGCGAAAGCTATCAGTCTTTTCTCTGTACGCTCATCCATAGGTGATAGATTTACCCCTAAAAGGCGGAAAAAGCCCAAACATTGCGCGAGAAAACGTTAACAATGCCAAATCGCCCTTTCTTACAAGACTGGAAAAATGGAAACCCGCTTGCGGGAAATGAGTTTCCAACATAAAATACAGCACCCTAACCCTCTGATTCCCAATAATGAAATATTATTTAACACTCTCTTGGGAGCAAGATTTCCCAGGTATTCTCATTTAGAGCGCGAACGACTGAACAAAATGTCGTGACCTTATTTATTCACTCATAAAAACAAAAAAGAAAATGAAGAAAAGCTTTCAAACGATTCGTGTTCTGGCCTTGATGGCCTTCGTAGGTTGTGCGCTGGGCTTCACCGCCTGCAGCGATGATGACAACAACAACACGCCTCCTGGAGAAGTAACCGCGGAAGTCATACAGGGCAACTACACGGGCAAGATGAAGACCCTTTACCTCAGCGCGCAAGATCTGAATACAGGCAATGACGGCGAGGAAACCGCCCAGGGCGTGGACATCACCGCCACCATAGACAAAGACAGCATCTGCTTCGAGAACTTCCCCATCAAGGACATCGTGCTTTCCATCGTGAAAGACGAGACCATGGCAGACCAAATCGTGGAAGCCGTGGGACAGGTCAGCTACAAGGTAGGCTACAAAGGCACGCTCAACGCGGCCAAGGACAGTGTCCACTTCAGCACCGCCACAAAGCCTCTGAAGCTGGCTGTGCAAATACCTTCCGCCACCAATAGCGAAGAAACGCAAGCCCTGGTAGTAGAAGTAAGCGTAGATCCCGTGCCTGGCGGAGCCTACTCCGTGGAGGACAGTGAGGTGGAGTTCAGCCTCAACGTCACGGAAGTCAAATTGGGTGAGGGCGAGAACCAAGAGCCCCTGCCCAACTTCAACGGCATGACGCTAAACTTCGACATGACCCAGGACAAGGTCACTGCCCATCAATAAAAACTGGCAAATATATGGCATGCCAACCACATTGGGAATGCCCTTTACAGGGCATTCCCAATCCTTTTCTATTTATGTCTCTACAGCCGCTCCATCTCCTCGGTGTCGCCGAAGAGTTTACTCATTAGAAGCCGTCCCCTCAGCCATCTCTACGCTCACGGCCATGGTCACCTGGTTGTTGTCGTTCTTGGGCAAAAGGTAAGCAACCGCCCAACGCACATACTCATGCGTATAATTTTGCTCGATGTGTACCACCAACCTGTAAGGAGGCGTGTCACCGTCTATCCAGGACTCAAAACTCACTATCCCATGGTCTGACGCTCCCTGCCCATACACCAGGTCATACTTGTTGAAGTCCACTTTCGGCAACTGGCTGGCGTAAGAGCCAAACAGGTCATTGAACTCCGCCTCGGTCTTCACCAATACAGGCTCATTGTCCGCCACGCTCAGCTGCATCCGCTCTGGTAAGGAGTATTGTACAATCCTTACAGAGTCATTGTCATCATCATCTGAGCAAGCGGTGAACAGGCATACCATGGCCAGCATGGAGTAAACGAGAAATCTTAATGTCTTTTGCATAGTCTTTATATCTTAAATATCAAAACGCATACATCATGGTGTCATATATCACCTTGTTGCTGTCGCTCTTGGGCAAGAGGAAGGCCACGGCCCAACGCTCTTTCCTCAAGTAGTCTTCGTGGTTTGTCGTATTGCTGACAAAAACACTGTTGAGATAAACATGTAACTCGTAAGGATACACGCTCGTGTCAATCCAAGACTCGATGGCCTTTATCTTCTGATGTCCCCTTTGGTACCCCTGCATATACACGAAGTCATATTTGTTGAAGTCCACCCATCCCATCTGGTCTTTATAGTCATTGAACAGCGTATTGAACTCCGCTTCTGACTTGATGAGGACGGGCTCACAATCCTCCGTATTCACTTGTATTTGGGCTGGCAAGGAATAAGTGATGGGCTGCACAGAGCTAAGGTCATCATCAGAAGAGCAAGCGGTGAATAAGCATGCGAATGCCATCAAGGGTAAAACTAAGGTTAAAAGTTTCTTTTTCATATTCTAGTTAGGAATTAAATTGCATATTCATATAGGTTTAGTTAAATATAAGAAAAGTTCCATATAACGCAGCATCTTCCAGTTCTATCACCAATTGATACGTCCCGCAAGGCAAGTCTCCTATATAAAGAGGTGTCTCGCTGTAAGGGGAGAGACGCAATGTCTCGGACATCACTTTCTCGCCGCAGGCATTAAGGATATGGATATTGGCCTCTTGCTCTTCCGTCATGTTGGAGCAAAACACAAGATTGGGTATATCCAAAAAGGCTTCTAAGTCCATCTGTAAGGAGCGGCCAGGAGACTTATCATGCTTTGGCTCCCTCTCATATTGCAGTTCAATCTGCTGCTGATAAGTTGCTGCGAACATATTCGCATTGACAAGCAACAACAGCATTAAAAATGTTAATGTCTTCTTCATAATACCATCAAATTATTTTGTTGTGCGGCAAAATTACGAAAAAGCCAGAGGCAAGCCAAAGAAAATCATTGCACATTTGTGCACAAAATAAAAGCCCTTGATTTTCAATTATGAAAACCAAGGGCCTACATTATGTTTCCTTGATGAAAGCATCAAAAGCAGTAGCACTTCCCTCTTCTTTAAACACTTTTTTATAAAGCCGCTTCCGCATCATACTTAAATAATTGGGCTTGCATGATAAAGCTCTACACATTTCCGTTGGACTCATATCAATCTTGATCATACAACAAACCCAAAGTTCATCATCACGAATATCAGGATAAAGGTCTTTCAGATTAGACGTAAACCCACCATACGTATCATCAATCATTTGCTGAAGTTCCATGAAATCCTGGCGTTGCGGTTGAAACTGGGCATTATGGAACTTATTATAGTATTCTGATTTCTGCAAATCCGTAATCTTAAACTTCTCTAGCTTTTGCCTTAATGCCTCCATTTCTTCTTTACATGCGGAGAATTGTTCTGCCGTTTGCAACATTTCTTGTTGCATATCGGTCATTGATTGAGAAGAAACATTTAACTTTTCTCTCAAGAACATCAACTCCTCCTTGTCCTTTTCTCGAACGCCTTTTATCTTGCCCCGGTAGGCATTAATCCTCTCATGCTGCAGTTGCCGCTCAATCTTCCCTTTTTTGAACATATATACCACATATACGCTGAGCGGAACCAAGATCAAGAGCAAACTAATTGTAATGACCAACAAGTTTGTTCTTTGACTCATTACCCTTAATATTTCCTTGTTGGCAGATAAACTCTCGTCTACATAATCCAACAAATTTTCATCTTCCGCCCTCTCTAACCGTTTCAGAGAATCTGTCGTTTCCTTATAGAGGTCATAATATTTAATGCAATCCGCATAGTTGCCCATCCGCTTATAAAGTGAAGCAAGGTCTTCATAAGTGTCTTGCAACGCCTCCATTTCACTATATGGAATTGCCTTTTTGTAAAAAAAAGAGCACTATCAAGCATGGATTTCCGCTCATAATAATAGCCCCATATAGCATAGCGAGCTGCCACGTCCGATGGCACGTCCGCTCCTTCTTCCACAGGAGTAGACAAGGACTTGCGGGCTTCCGCCATCATTCCCTGGCCAATATACACGCTGGCCAGTTCCTCTTCCACCATATTATATAGGTAAGCGTTTCCTGCCTTACGGGCTATGGCGGAAGCCTTGCGGTAATAAGGGATGCCCTGCTTACCCCGTCCTTGGTAATCATGCAGACGACCTATATCACGCAAGGCATATACCACGGGAGATGTCCTGCCCGACCTTTTGGCATAGCCATATGCCTCCTTCTCCGCTGCCATGGCATCTTGCCACAAGCGCTTGTTCTTATACACGTCAGCCAGCCACGAAGCCGCCTTGTACTTATACAAATAGGTGACACTATCCTCTCCCCGCGTTTCAATGGCTTTCTTGAAAGCGGAAATAGCCGATCCAGACAGGCGCATGTCGCAATACACCCTGCCCAATACGTAATGAGCCTGCGCCCTTTGGGCGGGAGTGTCATGGGCATCGTAATACTCCACTACCTCCAGCATGATGGAATCCGAAAGATGGGTAACATACAGCTTGTCCTCGGCATGGATCTTCAGCAACCAGAGACCCATCACGCCCGCCTTTCCCTGCCCGCATATTGCCGCGGAGTCTTTTCGCAATAGAGACAAAGCCTTCCCGGGAGCATCCTCCACGAGGCTATCAGCCTCTTGGAGCGTGGGGTGCGCCCATTCACCCTCCCCTCTTCCGCCGCAAGCGGAAAGAAGGACTGCTATCCACATAAAAACCGCCAATCCATTCTTAAACATCATCTGCCTCCTCTGTTTTGATCGCATTTCCCTGAAAATGCAGCCACAAAATTATATGATTCATCGCAAATACGCAAGCTTTTAATTTCAAAAGCGAGAAAAGATGAACCCTGCCTCATTGCGCCAGGAAAACCCTCCAGCTGCCTTCCCTTTCCCCACGCGCCACATAATTCTTGGCCAGCAATTGATCCAGCAACTTCTGTATAGCCGTAACGCTAATGCCCGTCTCTTCTTTCAAGTCATTCAACGTCAACGTTGGCTGGGTTCGCATGGCGTTGAGAATCTTCGTGTAATTGGGGGTGCGAAATACAATCCGCTCCCCATCATACCACCACACGTTTTCATTTCTCTCGCTCACGAACAATACGTCATGATATACCTCTGTAGCCACCAATTCATTGAAGAATTTCAAGAAAGGACGAATCTCCCTTATCCCCGCATGCGCCCCGTCATAAGGAACCGGACCTACCTCAAGGTCTGTTTGGTGTAATGCCTCTAGGTATTCATTCTTCTTGCGACTGCGAACCACGACCATCGGATAACCATGGCGAGACAGGATGTAATTCACCATCAGTCGGGCAATACGCCCATTGCCATCCTCGAATGGATGAATGCGTATATAGCGATAATGAAAAAGGGCGGCCAATTCTACTGGAGAAAGCTTCGCGTCCTGCTCCGCCTCGTTATACCAGTCCACCAAGTCGCTCATCAAACTGGGCGTCTCCTCGGGAGAGGCATATTCGAACCTATCCCCATAACGGGTAATGACGCTATTGGGCCTTGTCTTATACTGCCCAGCGTGTATCACGTAACTCGTCTGCCCTCCATCAGGCAAACCACGATACACTATGTAGTCCTCCCGCAACAAGGTCTTGTGCAACGTTCTGATGAAATTCTGCGTCAAGGGCATATCCTTCAAGGGTGCCGCCTCTGTCATCATGCGCAACCCCACGTTGCTGGCAGTCATCTCTTGCACGTGACGCAAGTCTGCCTCGCCAACCACCTTGCCGAAAAGCAGCAAGATTTCTGTTTGGCCATACGTCAACGTATTGCCCTCTATGTGGTTGCTATTATAATTAAAGTCCACCATGAAACGACGGCAGAGCCGTTCCCTGTCCTTCTCTGATAGCGGCTGTAGTTGCTGCCAGGCAGCCAATGCTTTCTTGACGTTAAGATATTTCATGAATTCAAAAATTGATGAGACACCATGCAAAGATAAGGAAAAATCGCCAAAAAGGTTGTAACGCTACAACCTTTTTGGCGATTTTTTGGAAAAGGAGCGCGTCATTCCACGAAATAATCCCTTCCGCTAGTTCCTCGCTCTTTCATATCTTTACGCTTAAAACCTTTAAATAACCAGTAGGAAAACGGATTATATATAGCTGACAAATCCATTCCACGACGTGGAATAGCTATTTCACGTCGTGGAACAGACTTATTAATTAACGTGAGTTCGACGAATCTCATCTTGCGCGCATAATCTATAATGAATATCCGCATTTTGCCCAATTACTCCCTTGCAAATGAAACTATGCTTCAACCGCGATAGAAGCAAGGATAAATAGTGAAGTATCCAATAATACTTGGCCATAGAAGCAAGGATACTTTGAAGGCGGAGGTTTACCATAAAAATGCTTCTTATTTCCTGTTGGGGGAATTGAGGATATTCATATAATCTATTATTGTCAAAGTGTAGAGACGCATTCTTGCGTCTCAGCAAGCAAGATTGCCGAATAAAATCGCCTGTCGCGAAGACTTGGCAGCTGGCTGAGACGCAAGAATGCGTCTCTACAGTTTGGCAATAACAGGGCTGCGCACATAAAGTGGAATTCGTCGAACTCACGTTAATTAGCTTCCATGAACTTATATAGTTAGTAAAAGGGATTTAGGAGCTATGTATTTCAAGCCCCTATCGCGTAAGGTCGCGAGAGGGGATGGCGCATACCTGTTGGAGTTTATTGCTGGGATGACAAGCAAACAGTGTAGAGACGCATTCTTGCGTCTCAGCAAGCAAGATTGCAAGTACTTGTGGTGATAACGCATTGCAATCCTGCTGGCCGACGATGTACACATCGCCGCTACAATTTGCCGATTGAACGACAGGTGAACATTTTGCTGGCTGAGACGCAAGAATGCGTCTCTACAATGCTGACGACAGATGGCTAAGACACTGGCAGACGCATTCTGAGCGAGGACAACAGCTTATCGCTGGCATCGCAATTGAAGACATACTTCTTGCCCGATTTCAACGCCACCAGGAAAGGAGACTTCAGGTTGCCCGCCACAACGGTATGCTTGCCCAACTCACTGCTCCAAAACAGCCCCGTGAAGCCAAAGAAGCCGCCACTGGCGCAAAGGCGAAGACCCGAATAGCGGGAAATGGGCTCCACTTCCGCTATGTCACGATAGGGAATGGAAACGCCTCCCACGTATTGGCGCACAGACAAGGCTCCTTCTTCCAACGTAATATCGCGGGGGCAACGGAAAGCGAAGTAAAGGGGAATGAGCAACATGCAAGCGGCTATCAACCAGAAAACCCAACCGCCGCTCTCCACCACGGCAGCGGTATAGGCGCACACCGCCACGCCCAGCAGGATGAGGGCGGAACTAATCCATGTCACCACGCGCACCGGCCTGGACAGGCTCATCTTGAAAGACAAATCGTTTTTTCTCATGGCAAAACCTCCTACGATTGGTTAGCGGCATCCGCCTGCCCCGCCAGGCTAAGCTTCCGCCTTTTCCGCAAATATACGAAATTTTGGGGAGATTCGCAAGCCCAGGACGAGAAAAATTGATATCGCTATTCACGTAACTGGCGTGAACCCACCGAAAAACGGCAGAGACGGGCAAGGCATATCCGCCCTTACTCCGTGGCAGGGGCTTTCTCCGCGGGACGCAAGACCTTGGCGTATTCCTCGGGAGAGCGCAAAAGGCGGATAGCCTCAGCCACCTGCTTGTCATAGCGCAAGGAATTGCGGATGGCCCCGGCCTGGTAATAGTAGGCGGCCACGATGTCGTTCTCCAGCAATTGCTTGATGATGTCCTTGTTGTAGTCCAAGTCCTTGGCCACGTTGTGGCTCAGTTTCTTCTCCAGGGCCTCAAACTCCGGCTTCGCGTCCTCGTAATATCCCTCAAACTTCGCCAGGCGCACCAAGTCCTTCAAGTATTTCTCCGTCTCGCGGTCATACTGGAAATCGCAGTCCAGCACCCGTTGCTTGAATTCCTCGTAGTCGGCATCCGTCAGCTGGAAGCTTTCCGCGGGGGCGATGGTGGGATGCTTGGCAATGTAATCCACCTCATAATTGAGCACCACCTCGTTGCTGTCCCTCAACCCGATGAGATAATAGGCGATATTGGGCAAGGAGTCTGATTTCACCTCTATATCGGGCATAATTCCCGCGCCGTCCTTTACTTCCCTGCCGCCTTTGGTATGGAATACACGGGTGAGGGAATCGGGCACCTGCTCCGCGGAGCCTCCCTTGGCGTGACGATAGTTGATGGCTTGCACGCAGCGGCCACTGGGGATGTAGTAGTGGCTGGTAGTGACTTTCAGCTGCCCATTATAAGGCAAATCGAGCGACACCTGCACCAACCCCTTGCCGAAAGTGCGCGTGCCCAGGATGACAGCCCTGTCCAGATCTTGCAGACAACCACTGGTAATCTCCGCCGCGCTGGCCGTGCTCCCGTTGACCAATACCACCATGGGCATCACGGTATCTACCGGCTCCACGGTAGTCTCATATACCCTGTTGACACGCTTTACCTTTCCCTTGGTGGTGACCAAGGTCAAGCCCTTTGGCACGAACATGTTGACGATGCTGATAGCCTCCTGCAAGGACCCGCCACCATTGTTGCGCAGGTCGAGCACCAAGCCTTTCGCCCCTTGCTTCTTCAGGTCGAGGAAGGCGCGGCGCACTTCCTGGGCGCTGCCGTCGGTATAGGAAGAGAAGTTGATATAGCCCAGGTTGCCCTCCAACATGCCGTAATAGGGCAGGCTGGGCAACTGGATGGAGCGGCGGGTCACCTTCATCTTGAGCGTCTTGCCCGTGCTGGGACGCTTCACTTTCAGCAGGAAGGAAGTGCCGGGCTCTCCTCTCAAGTGACTGCTTACCTCGCTGACCGTCTTGTCGGTCATCACGCTGTCGTCTATGCTCAATATGATATCGCCCTTGCGCAAACCAGCCTCGGCGGCAGGCATGTGCTCGTATGGCTCGTCGATGACAACGCGCTTCAAATGCTCATTGTACTTAATCAACGCGCCCACTCCGGCATACTTGCCCGTGATGAGCTGGTTCAGTTCCTTCACCTTGCTTTCGGGATAGTATTCCGTATAGGGATCCAAGCTGCGGAGCATGCCGTTGATGCCATTGCCTATCACCTCGTCAGCGTCCAGCGAGTCCACGTACATCATGTCGAGGTTGCGATAGATGGCGTTGAATATCTCGATGTTCTTGGACACGGCAAAATCATGATCCCTGTCGCCTTGCGCCTGGATGGGCATGGAGAACAACAAGGAGAGCGCGTAGAGTAAGATTGCTTTCTTCATCGCATATCGTGTTTGGTTGGTGCAAAAATACTACATTCGGGCGGTAATACCACCAAAAACGCGGAAAAATTAGGGATATTTATCAAGGAAACGAAAATTTCGCCCAAAATATTTGGTGGTTTCAAAGAAAGTGCTTACCTTTGCAACCGCAAAAACAAAGAATTGCTTCAGTAGCTCAGTTGGTTAGAGCACCTGACTGTTAATCAGGGGGTCGTTGGTTCAAGCCCATCCTGGAGCGCGTAAAAGGGAATTATCCTCACGGGTAGTTCCCTTTTGTTTTTATTGGGTCAGCGGATTGCCCACGGTTGGCAGTCCCAGCTCCTCCCTGCCGGTGGCACGTCGGTCACCGGCAGGGAGCATGCAAGGTAAGCTTTACCAGACTAGCAGGACAAGCGGCACCCGTCAACCTTCATCATCGCCTTTATCCGGCTCGACCCGCTCTATGCGACGAATATGGCTTGCCCTGTTTTCAATGATCAACGGCACACGCTCAACCGCGACGACCGACGTGTCAAGCCCCAAGGCGTTTGGCTCTCCGATGCCTATCTTCCGGATAAGGGCATAGAGGCTCATCAGCAGGTTTTGCCGACGGTTACGGGAATCTTCCGGATAATATACGCGGTGTATGATGATAAAGCGGAAATCGCCCGGTATGCCGTTCTTGCGCAAAGAGGGATAAGAACTGGTCAGTTCCACCTCGCCGCCCGCGACAAGGTCGTCAACCACTTGCCGCAAATAAAGGCTCACGCGAGGCTCTATGCGAAAGCCCACACGCATGGTTACGCTATACAAAGTCTCCTTTATCAACGTGGAGCAGCTATATTCAAGGGTGTCCGGCGCATCCACGAATTCCAAGTTGATAAGCCAATAGTGGTCCGCCCGCTTAGGTTGCTTGTTGATGATGGAATAGAGCAACTTTTCATCCACCCAGCCTTCCTTGCCCGCGTGGTTCACATACACCAGGTTGGAGGCATACTTGGGTATGCTTTCATCCCCTTTGATGTCGGAAATGATGCCGTAGTAATCGCTCAACCGCTTCGCGGACATATACCTGCGCCGGATTTTCCCGGCGCCAACCCATACGAACATGATGAAGCAGAGCAGCCCGCCAATCAACAACGTAAACCAACCACCCGCCATCAGCTTGGAGAGATTGGCCGTAAGGAATATGCCCTCTAGCACGCAATACCCGCCGACAAACAACAAGGACAAGGCACGGGGCACGCCCCGCGTGCGCAAGTAGAAACCCAGCAACAGCGTGGTCATCAGCATCGTGACCGTTATGGCAAGCCCGTAAGCCGCTTCCATGTGACCGGAGTCACGGAACAACAAGATGGTAAACACGACTCCTATATACATGGCGAGATTTACCATCGGGATAAACAGCTGTCCCTTCACGTTAGTGGGATGCTTGATATGCATGCGGGGCCAGAAATTCAGGTTCATGGCCTCGCTCAATATGGAAAACGAACCGCTGATAAGAGCCTGGCTCGCCACGATGGCGGCTCCCGTGGCCATCACGACAGCAAACACCAGCGCCTCTCGCGGCATGATGGCATAGAAAGGATTGGCAGTGCCCTGCGCGCTCTCCGGATGATCCAACACCCACGCTCCTTGCCCCAGGTAGTTGAGGATGAGCATCGTTTTCACGAACAGCCAGCTGACGGTGATGTTTCGCCTGCCGCAATGCCCTAAATCAGAATACAAGGCTTCCGCTCCGGTAGTGCACAAGAAGACGGCTCCCAATATCAGGAACCAATGAGGGGATTCCGCCAACAAGCGTATAGCGTAGCAAGGATTGAAGGCCTTGAACACTTGAGGACAGGAAACCAAGCCTGCGACCCCGACCGCTCCCAGGAGCAAAAACCAAAACAGCATAAACACCCCGAACGAGCGTCCTATGTTTTCCGTCCCGAAACGCTGCACGAAAAATATGACGGTAATAATGGCCAGCGCAATGGGGATGACAGGCAGGCTCGGACTGACGCTTTCCAGTCCCTCGATGGCTGTCGTAACGGTAATGGCCGGGGTTATAATGCCATCAGCCAGCAAAGTGCTCGCGCCAACAATGGCTATGGCGTAAATCCATTTTCTCCTGTGGCGGCGCAAAAGGGCATAAAGCGCGAGTGTGCCTCCCTCGCCGTTATTGTCTGCGCGGAGAGCCACCAAGACATACTTGACCGTGGTCTGGAGGGTCAGTGTCCAGATGACGCAAGACAAAGCTCCCAGCACATAATCCTCGTCGAGCGCCTCCCCGGTATGGATGATGGCTTTCATCACATAAAGTGGCGATGTACCGATGTCGCCAAAAACAATGCCCAACGTAATCAACAGACCGGCGAATCCAATCTTGTTTTGAATTCCGCCTTCTTTCAATATGTTTGCCATACAAAGTGATTTATTCGTTCTACATGCGTGAATGTACCCTGACCTGTCCCATGATGGACACTCCCCGACGACTTAACGGCACGGCACCTTGGATAGCGCCGTCACTCGCGTCAGCTCCGGGAAAAGCCAGTCTGTCCATCTGAATAGGGTTTATCCGCTTAACGCGGCCATAAAGTCGTAAGAGGAAGCGGTCTCTTAAAGGGAAAAAATCGTATATATATCGTGGGATTACCTGAACGTTTAAGAATGAAGCCGACCGCTCAATGAGGCCGGGAAGGCATGAATCAGGAACAAGGAACGCCCTCAGGATTCCGGTAAATGTCTTGATATCCATATTCTTCTGTCTTTCTCAACTTGATTTCTCAGGCAAAGTTACGCATTTTATAGTTAAAAGTAAGTGAAATGCGAATAATTCGCTCAAAAGTTGTATATTCGCGGCATGGAAATCCAATTGTCAACATCAGAGATGGGGGTTTTGCGTAAACTTCAACGGAATCTAGCCGGAAGTTCCGACTATGCCCGTGTGACTTGCGTCCTGATGTTGGGCATGGGCAATTCCCCCTCTTTCGCGGCCTCATGTCTCGGGATAGACGTTTCCACGGTATACCGTTACCGTTCCGCTTATCTGCACGGTGGCGCAGAGGAACTTTTGGAAAACCGCCACAAAGGTTATTGGGGGCTTCTTGACAGCCGCCAGTTGGCGGCATTGTGCAAGGAACTACGCGAGCACATATATACGGATGCCAAAGGTGTGGCGGCCTGGATAAAGTCCGCATTCGGCGTTGAATACACTCCCCAGGGGGTTGCAGACTTGCTGAACCGCATCGGATTTACCTATAAGAAGACATCGGAAGTCCCTTGTGAGGCTGATGCCTCAAGGCAGGCGGCCTTTGCCGGGAAACTTTCAGAAATTCTTTCCGGTATGCCGGAAGATGCGGTGGTTTATTATGCGGACGGTGTCCATCCGACCCACAACAGCCGTTCCACTTATGCGTGGATAGAGAAAGGCGAGAGACTTGAACAGCCGACCGTCAGCGGTCGTGACAGGGTGAACATCAACGGGTTGCTTAATGCATATGACGTGACAGATGTGATAGCGCATGACTGTGAGAGCGTCAATGCCGAATCCACCCGGGATGTTTATCAGTCAGCCTTGGAAAGGCATCCCGAAGCTTCCGTCATCTATATCATCTCCGACAATGCCCGCTATTATCACAACAAAAAGCTCAAGGAATGGGTAAACGGGACGAAAATCAAACAGATATTCCTGCCGCCTTACTCGCCGAACCTCAATTTGATTGAAAGGCTTTGGAAGTTCCTCAGGAAGAAGGTCATTAACACCGGATTCTACAGGACAAAAGAGAAATTCAGACAGGCCGTCAAGGATTTCTTCGACAATATCGGAAACTATAAAGAAGAGTTGGAGTCACTTCTAACTCTCAAATTTCGTTTGTGTAATTCGCAAACCATTTCTTTTTAACTATATTAAACATGTCTCATGGTTAAAGAATATGATTCAACTTTGGACAGGGTTTAGGTAAAATCATTCAACTAATTTTAGAATAGCATATGAATATGAGATATTTTGTAACAGTTGTACTGTTTATAGCAAGCATGACTGGTGCTAAAGCCAAAAACAACATCAGCGTCGACTATACGGAAGAGAGCGAATTGGTCAGCGTTATTGCCCACCTTGCCAAGGTGCCTGGATATATATGGCCAGAAGAGCAGGCTGGAGTCATTGATTATTTTCACCAAGTAGACAGCACCTTCGCGCCCTATTCCAACCATCCCATCATGGCTTTTGTGGCAGACAGTCTGGTGAAGCAGGGCTTTGGCTATCATGTTCCAGTTGCCATAGCGCTACGCCTGAAGCTGAAGAATGGCAAGCTACATTATAATACGGACTTGGAGCCTGACTTCAACCATTACTATCGGGGCATTACTCCACAACACGAAAAAAAGCTCATTGCTCTTCTTGAGGATTTCTATAAGAAAGCTCATTTCCATTCTTTCTTCAAGAAGAATCAGCCCCTCTACAATGCCTGCAAACAAGCCATGCAACAGCAGTTGGTAGACAAGATTGACTTGGATTGGTACAAGTCGTTCTTTGGTCCTATCAACAATATCTCTTTCCATATCTATCTCGGTCTGCTAAACGGTCCCGGCAACTATGCCATTCCGCAGAAGACCAAAGATGGCTCGGAAATAAAGAACGCATTCATGGGTTGCGCCGACCGCAATGCTACTGGAGATATTTACTATGGTGAGGCGTATACACTGCCTGTCATCATTCATGAGTTCAACCATTCGTTCTGCAATCCTCTAAACGAGGAATTCTGGGATGACATCAAGGACAAGATGATAGCCTTCTACAATCAGAACGCCTCATTTTATGCTCAGCAAGCCTATGGCGACCCACTCACGGTGGCAAACGAGATGTTCGTGGAGGCCTGCGTGATGAGATACCTTGCCACACACCCAGTGCAGTTCACACAGGAGAGCATCCAGAAAATCAAAAAGATTTATCAAATGCAAAATGCATCCGACGAGGAAATCGTGGCTGGCTATTACGAGACACAGATTAACATCCGTGAGGTATACAAAAAGTTCTTTATGATCCGTGACATAATGAAAGCATTGGAAGAGCGCGAGGCAAACATGGTCAGCTACCCTACCATGCGCGATTTTATGCCAAAATATATCGAAGCTATTAATGCTTATCAAGAAAAATAAAAGTGAACTGACAAAGAGCTCATCCCGTCAATTCCTAATTTCTGCGTAAACAATGCGTAAACAAACTGTTTGAGTCATGGACATTCAAAGGTATACCACAAATATCAAATAGAGATAACTCGTTGATTATCAACAAAAGTTCATAATAACGAAATATCGCGGACTATCATTCTATTGGTCTCATAATCTGGAGGTCCCAGGTTCAAGCCCTGGCTGGTCCACAAGAAGACTTCCATAAGCTGATTGCTTATGGGAGTCTTTTTTTATCCTGTCTCGTGCGTCTTGCTCAAAAGATTTGGGTTCAAGCAGCTTCGTATGCAGAACCCTGTATAGAGCGAGGCAGAACCTTTGGGGAAGACTTCTGATGGAAAAAACAAAGCCGCCCGTCTCGACAGACGGGCGGCTTCTCACGTTAGTATGTTATGAAAAATTTGAGAGAATTGAAACTTCACAGTTTCGTGATTGTTTGTTTTATGATTTATAGAGAAAGCATAGAAATTATCATTTTATAAATACCTCTTTTGTGTTTTCATCACTCACTTGAAGTTTGAAGCGGTGCATGGAATCTACCTTGGCACTATCTTTAAGCGTTACCGAAGCCCCTACCGTTGGCATCACCCGATATCCATTGTCCACGCCTGTGACCTGGGAAGGTGTTTCAGGATTGAGGGAGACTTGGGCCGCATTGCCCAATGTAAGGAAGATGGCTACAATGGCGGCCGACTTAAACAGCGGCCTGAGCCTGCGGGTAAGAGTCACGGCGTGAGCCTTGGGTTCGCGTTCCGCATTGATGACAGCCATGAGCTTGCGGTCGAAGTCCTCACCCAGCATCTCTTCCCTTCTTTGTGCGCCTTGGTAGGCAAAGAGGTCTTTATATCTCTGCAATTCGGCGGGAACATCCTCCTGGCTGAAGAACGTGCGCAGAATCTTCTCCTCCTCGAGGGAAGTCTCGCCGCTCCAATAGCGTTCCAAGAGTTGATTGATGTACTTATAGTCCATATTCGTCGAATGTTTGATATTTTGCCTTGATAGTTTGACGGGCCCGGAAAATGGTTACTTTCACCTGTTCCTCGGTTATGTTCAGTATCTGAGCTATTTCCTTGTATGGCTTTCCTTCGATATCCCGCAGCTGTATGCAACTGCGTTGCCTTTCCGGGAGCCCGTCAATTATTTTTCTCACGAGCGCCAGACGGTCTTTCTGGTTCATTTGCTCGTAGGGATCGGATGATTTGTCTGGGCGTTCTTGCTTTTCCTCGCTGAGCGAATCGTTGTCTGAGCCTTTCCTCTTGAGATAGTCCAACGCCAGGTTCCTGGTAATCCGGAAGCAGTAAGCCTCCATGGATTCTATCTCCGCCCAGCGGTCTCGATTGTTCCAGACTTTAATCAACGCTTCCTGCACTATGTCCTCCGCCTCTGCGCGTTGGAGAGTGACGCGAAGTGCCAGCCTGAAGAGTTTGTCTTTCAGCGGCATGACATCGTTTCGGAAACTGACTATTTTCATCCTCTCTATAATGTAAGACGATTGGGCAAAGGAAAAGTTACAGCGAAAGAGAAAATATCCCCTTGATTAAAACTTTTTAACTTTCCGTTCCTCCTACACCTAATTAACGTGAGTTCGACGAAAACTTGTAGAGACGCATTCTTGCGTCTCAGCAAGCAAGATTGCCGAATAAAATCGCCTGTCGCGAAGACTTGGCAGCTGGCTGAGACGCAAGAATGCGTCTCTACAGTTTGGCAATAACAGGGTTGTGCACATAAAGTGGAATTCGTCGAACTCAAATTATATATAGGTATTAGGCGCAGGAGGAACGGGAAGAACGAGAATCAACGAATGAAAGTGCCATGCCGGCCATCGATGGCCGTGGCCAAGGTAATGTTAACTTGCCTCACGCCCGCCGCGACGGCTTGGAGAGCGTTCTCTATCTTGGGTATCATTCCTCCCGAGACCGTGCCATCGGCCACATAACGGAGGAAATCCTCACGGGTGATCTCCCTTATCAAGCTACCATCGTCTTCAGGATTACGCAGCACGCCAGGTTTCTCGAAGGAGAAAACAAGCGTCACGTCATAGAAAGGAGCCAAGGCCTTGGCCGTCTCCGAGGCAATGGTATCGGCGTTGGTATTGAGAATATTTCCTTCCCCGTCATGGGTCAAGGGAGCCATCACGGGCGTGACGCCTTGCTCGACAAGTGTCTGGAGCCGCTGGCCATCAACCTTGTCCACGTCTCCCACGAAACCGAAATCCACCCCGTCTTTCAATGGACGCCTATGGCTACGGATGACATCCATGTCCGCCCCCGTAAGGCCAAGGGCATTCACGCCCATAGCTTGCAACTTGGCAACGATGTTCTTATTTACCAATCCGCCATAGACCATGGTGACCACTTCCAGCATGGCCGCATCGGTAACACGTCGGCCATTGACCATCTGGCTTTCTATGCCCAGTGAGGCGGCCACCTTGGTAGCCCTGCGGCCGCCTCCATGCACCAATATCTTGTGCCCATGAATAGCGGCGAAATCCACCAAGAGCCGCCTTAAGCCTGCCTCGTCTTCCACGATGGCACCGCCCACTTTCACTATGGTTAGCTTTTCCATCTTTTCTCTACTCCAAATAGGTATAGCCATAGAGGCCGCTACGATAATTGTTGAGGAACTCCTTGCCTTCCTCCAGCGTAATCTTGCCTTCCTTGACGCTCTTGGTGACCCACGTCTCCAACTGGCGCACCAATTTCTTGGGGTTATACTGCACGTAGTCGAGCACATCCTCCACCGTCTCGCCATCGAAAACCTGGTCTATATGATAGCGGCCATTCTTTACGGAAATATGCACGGCATTGGTATCTCCAAAAAGGTTGTGCATATCCCCCAGTATCTCCTGGTAGGCACCAATGAGGAACACACCCAGGTAATAGGTCTCATCACGCTTCAAGGTATGCACAGGCAACACATGGGAAATGTTGCGATTGGTCACGAAGTTGGCAATCTTGCCATCACTGTCGCAAGTAATATCCTGTATGGTCGCCACACGGGAAGGCCTTTCGTTGAGACGCTGGATGGGCATGATGGGGAACAATTGGTCTATCGCCCAGCTATCGGGCAAGCTTTGGAAAAGCGAGAAATTGCAGAAATACTTATCCGCCAACAGCTTGTCCAATCCCGTGAGCTCCTCCGGAGTATGCTTGAGCTGCTTTGCCAACACATTGATTTCCCTACACACACTCCAATACATGGCCTCTATCTCCGCCCGGGTCTTCAAATCCACCATGCCATGGGAGAAAAGCTCCAGGCACTCATCACGTATCTGCTCAGCGTCGTGCCAGTCTTCCAGCATCGTGCGAGGATTGAGATGGTCCCAGATGTCATAGAGGTCTTTCACCAATTGGTGATCATCTTCCTTTGGTTCAAATTCCTCTGGCATCTCGGGCAGGGAAGCGGTCTCCAAGACATTGATGACCAATACGGAGTGATGGGCGGAAAGACTCCTGCCACTCTCGGTGATGATATTGGGATGGGGAATGCCATTTTTATTGGCAGCCTCCACAAAGGTATATACGCAGTCGTTGACATATTCCTGGATGGAATAGTTGACAGAGCTCTCGCTGTTAGAGGAGCGCGTGCCATCATAATCCACGCCCAGGCCGCCACCGCAATCCACGAAGTCCACGTTGTAACCCATCTTATGGAGATTGACATAAAACTGCGAGGCTTCCCTCAAGGCCGTTTGTATGCGACGAATCTTGGTGATTTGGCTTCCGATGTGGAAATGTATCAGGCGGAGGCAATCATGGAGACCTTTCTTGTCAAGTATAGTCAAAGCCCGCAACAGCTCCGCGGAAGTAAGACCAAACTTGGAAGCGTCGCCTCCACTCTCTTCCCACTTGCCCGAACCGCTGGAGCCTAATTTCACACGAATACCCAAATTAGGTTTCAGATTGAGTTTCTTGGCCACCTTGGCGATAAGTTCCAACTCGTTAAGTTTCTCCACCACGATGAAAATGCGCTTGCCCATCTTTTGGGCAAGCATGGCCAGTTCTATATAGCTCTGGTCTTTGTATCCATTACAAATGATGAGCGAGTCACTTTGGCATTGTACGGCTATCACCGCATGCAGCTCGGGCTTGGAGCCGGCCTCCAAACCAAGATTGAATTTCTTGCCATGGGAAATTATCTCTTCCACCACGGGTTGCATTTGGTTGACCTTGATGGGATAGATGATGAAGTTCTCCGCCTGGAAGTCGTACTCCTTCTTGGCTTTCTCAAAGCAGCTGGCCGTCTTTTCTATCCTATTATCCAAGATGTCGGGGAAACGGAGCAGCACCGGAGCCGTCACGTCTCGCAAGGCCAGCTCGTCCATCACCTCGCGCAAATCTATGCGCGCGTCGTCCTTGCAAGGAGTGACGTAAACATTTCCTTCGTCGTTGACACCAAAGTAGGAAGTGCCCCATCCTGTGATGTTGTACAATTCCTTGGAGTCTTCAATTGTCCATTTTTTCATGTCAGCGTTATGGGTTAAGTTAATGAGAGTAGTTGCTTTACTTTTTCCACAGACATCCTGATCTTGTCATGATTGTCCATGAGATTGACATTCACGGTGTATTTTGCCCGTGAATAATAGGGTTCACGATTGGCCAATTGCTCGGTGATAAACACTTGCACCTCCTCGGGAGTCTTGTTGAGCAAAAGCGGGCGAACGCTCTTTCCCATCTTCAAATGCTTATAGAGTATCTCGGGACTCGCTTTCAGGTAAACCGTATCGCCCTGCTGGTTCATGTAAGCCATATTGTCGAAAAAACAGGGCGTGCCTCCCCCGCAACTGATGACCACGTTCTCAAACTCGGCCACCTCATGCAGCATGTTATGCTCTATCTTGCGGAAACCTTCCTCGCCCACTTCGTCAAACAGCTGTTTTACCGTCTTGCGCATACGGCTCTCTATATACCAGTCCAGGTCATAGAACTCTATACCCAGCTCCGCCGCCAACGCCCTGCCAACGGTGGTCTTTCCCGCACCCATGTAGCCAATAATGATAATCCTTCTCATGCTTATCTCTTACGACGATAACCCTTAGTGGCAGGAGCGTTATTAATGATTTCCACGCATTGCTCGTAAGTGAGTTCCGCAGCCTTAGCCTGCAGTTCCTTGGGCAAACCATAGTTTTTCTTGCCATAGCTGATATAGGGGCCAAACTTACCGTTGAGAATCTCCATGCCTGGTTCTTCCTCAAAGCGCTTGATATGCTTGCGCTCGTCTTCTTCCCTGCGTTTCTTCACCAGCTCAATGGCTTCCGGCAAGGTAATGGCCATAGGATCCACACCTTCCGGCAATGACGTGTATTTCTTCTCATGAAGCACATAGGGACCATACTTTCCCGCACCTATCACGACAGGAGAGCCTTCAAAGTCGCCCAACGTACGAGGTAGCTCAAACAACTCCAACACCTCTTCCAGCGTAATGGTCTCTATGCTCTTGTCTGGAGGTATCTGGGCAAAGCGGGGTTTCGTCTCACCTTCCGCCGCGCCAATCTGCGCCATTGGCCCAAAACGGCCAATCTTCACGAATACGGGCAAGCCACTGGCAGGGTCATTGCCCAGCATGCGCTCTCCTACCCTGTGCTCACTGCGGGCATTGAAGGCTTGGTCCACCTCTGGCTTGAATGACTTATCGAATTTCTTCATCCAAGCAATCCAGTCGGTCTTTCCTTCCGCTATATCATCAAAACGCTGTTCCACATTGGCGGTGAAATTGTAATCCATGATTTCAGGGAAACACTCCACCAAGAAGTCATTGACCACGATTCCCACGTCAGTAGGCAACAATTTCCCTTTATCTGCGCCCGCCATCTCTTTCTTGGTTTTGCTGGTGACCTGGATACCTTTCAATGTATCTACGGTATAGGGACGCTCCACGCCCGGCCTATTGCCTTTAATTACGTATTTCCTTTGCTGGATAGTACTGATCGTAGGCGCATAAGTAGAAGGACGGCCTATACCCAGTTCCTCCAGTTTGTGCACCAAACTCGCCTCGGTATAGCGGGAAGGCGGAAGAGTGAACTTCTGGGTAGCCACGATTTCTCTGCGCTGCAGAACATCTCCCTCGCTCATAGCGGGCAAAAGGCGGGTGCTTTCCTCTTGGCCTTCAGTCGTATCATCGTCCGTAGACTCCCTGTATACTTTCAGGAAACCATCAAAAGCTATCACCTCACCTGTAGCCACGAACTTCTCCGGGACACTATCTATAGCTATCGTCACCGTGGTCTTCTCGAACTTGGCATCCGCCATTTGCGACGCGGCCGTACGCTTCCATATCAGTTCATAGAGCCTGCGCTCATGCGTATTTCCCTCTATTTGGGTAGTGGCCATCTGCGTAGGCCGTATGGCCTCATGCGCTTCCTGCGCGCCCTTGGAATGGGTATGATAATTGCGTGGATTGCTATATTCCTCACCATAAAGCTTGACAATCTCCTCCTTGCCAGTAGCGATGCAGAAGCCTGAGAGATTGACGCTATCCGTACGCATGTAAGTAATCAGTCCGTTCTCATAGAGGCGCTGCGCCACCATCATTGTCTGGCTAACGGTCAGCCCTAACTTACGAGCGGCTTCCTGTTGCAAGGTAGAAGTGGTGAAAGGAGGTGCCGGACTGCGCTTGGCAGGTTTCTTGGTGACGCTTTCCACCGTGAAAGTCGCCTCTTTGCATTTCTCCAAGAAAGCCTCCACTTCCTCATGGGTCTTGAACCGCTTATCCAATTCGGCCTTTACTTCAGAGGCACTACCGTCAGAAGCCACCAAGCCGAAAGTAGCTGTCACACGATAATAAGTCTCGCTCTGGAAAGCATGTATCTCCCGCTCTTTCTCCACTATAAGGCGAACAGCTACACTTTGCACCCTTCCCGCGGAAAGGGAGGGGCCTACTTTTTTCCATAGCACTGGAGATATCTTGAAGCCTACTATACGATCCAACACTCGCCTGGCCTGCTGGGCATTCACCAAGTTCATGTCTACATGGCGTGGATGGGTAATGGCCTGAAGTATGGCGGGCTTGGTAATCTCATGAAACACGATGCGACTGGTCTTTGCCTCATCCAGTCCCAACACCTCGCAAAGATGCCATGATATGGCTTCTCCCTCGCGGTCCTCATCAGAAGCTAACCATATCTTCTTGGCCTTGCTGGCGTTATCACGCAACTCTTTTACCACTTTGCGCTTGTCCTCAGGTATCTCGTAGCAAGGCTCCATTGTTTCCTCGTCAATGCTCAATGACTTTTTCTTCAAGTCACGGATATGGCCATATGACGACATCACCTTGAAGTCCTTACCCAAGAATTTCTCTATAGTTTTGGCTTTCGCGGGACTCTCTACGATTACTAGATTTTCTTGCATAACGGCAAAAGTATTCTTTAATAGTCCGCAAAAGTAAACAAAACTTTCCTGTATACATTATATATATAGGGATTTTTTGATTTTTTTAGTATTTCCCCTTCCCGTCCATGAATTACCATGACACCAAAAACAACGGGGAGCCTCGTTGAGGCTCCCCGTGAATTTATTTCCGGAAATCAATCCTTATTACAATTATCTGTCACCTCCCTGACGGCGATCAGGACGAGGCCTGCGATCAGGACGGGGTCTACGCTCACGCTCCACATAACCTTCTGGCTTCTCTATAAGCACACGATGTGAAAGCTTGTATTTACCCGTTTTTGGATCTATCTCCATGAGTTTCACCTTAATCTTGTCGCCTTCCTTGATGCCAGCGTCTTCCACGGTCTCCAAGCGCTTCCAGTCTATTTCCGAGATGTGAAGCAAGCCGTCTTTACCAGGAAGTATCTCAACGAAGCAACCATAAGGCATGATGGAGCGAACCACTCCCTCATACACCTCACCTACCTCAGGCACAGCAGCTATCGCTTTGATCTTGGCCACGGCGGCATCAATGCTCTCCTTGTTAGGAGCGGACACTTGGACGTGACCCTTGCCATCAGACTCGTCAATGGTAATCGTTGCGCCCGTGTCCTCTTGCATCTGCTGGATAATCTTGCCACCAGGGCCTATCACGGCACCGATAAACTCCTTGGGGATATCGAATGCCACGATGCGAGGCACTTGAGGCTTCAATTCCGCGCGAGGCTCAGAGATAGTCTCCATCATCTTGCCCAATATATGCTCACGGCCAGCCTTGGCTTGCATCAAAGCCTGTTCCAGTATCTCAAAACTCAAGCCATCACACTTGATATCCATCTGGGTAGCGGTCAATCCGTCACGTGTACCAGTGGTCTTGAAGTCCATATCGCCCAAATGATCCTCGTCACCCAGGATATCACTCAAGATGGCATACTTATCCTCTCCAGGATTTTTGATAAGTCCCATAGCGATACCGCTCACAGGTTTCTTCATGGGAACGCCCGCATCCATCAACGCCAAGGTTCCAGCGCAGACTGTAGCCATGGAAGAAGAGCCATTAGACTCCAATATCTGGCTCACCAAACGGACTGTATAAGGAAAGTCTGCCGGTATCTGGTCTTTCAAACCACGCCAAGCCAAATGGCCATGGCCTATCTCACGGCGGCCAACACCACGTTGTGCCTTAGCCTCACCTGTGGAGAAGGGAGGGAAGTTATAGTGAAGCAGGAAACGCTGGTAACCGCGGTTAAGCACATCGTCTACCAACTTTTCGTCAAGCTTGGTTCCCAACGTACAAGTAGAGAGCGACATGGTCTCACCACGCTGGAAGATAGCGCTTCCATGAGGCATAGGCAGAGGCGATACCTCGCACCAAATAGGACGGATATCAGTGGTCTTACGTCCATCAAGACGAATGCCCTCGTCCAAAATACAACGGCGCATAGCGTCACGCATCACGTCGTCATAGTAACGATGCGCCTCCGCATGCTTCTCTTCCAAATCATCCGAAGACAAGTCCGTATGGGCAGCGTCATACTGCTCCAGGAAATCCGTGATGATCTTGTCGAAAGCATCCTGGCGGGCATGCTTCTCCAACGCCTGCTTGTTAATGTCATACACCTGCTGGTAAAGAGCCTTGATTTGCCCGCGCAACTCCTCGTCGTTGGTCTCGTGGCAATATTCACGCTTTACGTCAGTGCCCAATTCCTTAGACAATTCCACTTGCAACTGGCACATGGGCTTGATAGCCTCAGCGGCCACTTTCAACGCGGCGATGAGATCCTGCTCGGAAACCTCTTTCATCTCTCCTTCCACCATCATGATGTTTTCGGCAGTGGCACCTACCATGATATCCATGTCTGCCTCTTCCATCTGCTGGAAAGTGGGATTCACCACGTACTCTCCATTGACACGAGCAACGCGGACCTCAGAAATGGGGCATTCGAAAGGTATATCAGAACAAGCCATGGCAGCGGAAGCTGCGAAGCCCGCCAATGCGTCGGGTTGGTCTACGCCGTCAGCAGAAAGCAACATGACCTGTACATAAACTTCGGCATGATAATCAGAGGGGAAGAGAGGACGCAAAGCCCTGTCTACCAAGCGGGAGGTGAGAATCTCGTCATCACCCGCCTTGCCTTCGCGCTTGGTGAAACCACCTGGGAAACGGCCCGCGGCACTATACTGCTCGCGATAATCCACTTGCAAAGGCATGAAGTCTGTACCCGGAACGGCATCCTTTGCTGCACAAACAGTGGCCAACAGCACTGTGTTTCCCATACGGAGCACTGCAGCGCCATCAGCTTGCTTTGCAACTTTTCCGGTCTCAATCGTGATGGTTCTCCCATCAGGCAATTGAACTGTTTTCGTAATTACGTTCATCAAATCTAAAACTTTATTGTCTTTCTAACATCAAAAATAAATCGTCGCGAAGTTACCGCTTTTATCGTTAAAAAACGAAGAAACACCCCATTATTTTGAAGAAACACTCCATTATTTTGATATTTTAAGCAAAATGTAATGCGCCACCCCGCTCTTTTCCAAAATTTCCTTGGTCATTTCGATGAATATTCTTACCTTTGCATCGATTTAGACGTTAACATATTTCAAAATGAAAATACGCAAGACACACCTCATCTTGGCCATGATGGCCGTAGCCATGTTCACGATAACTTCCTGCGACAAGCAGAAGTTCCACATCTCCGGCAATATCACCGAAGCCAAAGACTCTACGCTTTATTTAGAGCATATTAGCCTGAATGGCCCCGTGAAAGTGGACTCCTTGAAGCTGGGAGAGGACGGAGCGTTCGACTTCGCCCAAGATGCCGTGGAAGCACCAGAGTTTTACAGATTACGCATAGCCAACCAAAGTATCAACCTTTCCATAGACTCTACGGAGACCGTCAACGTCAAGGCCGCCTATCCCAACATGGTAATGAGGTATGAGGTGACAGGATCGGAGAACTGCGAGAAAATCAAGGAACTGTCCATGATGCAAATGGATTTGCAGATACACATCAACCAAATAGCCGCCAATCCTAACATCAGCATGGACTCCGCCAGCGTAGCCATCAACCGCGTATTGAAAGAGTACAAAAATACGGTAAAGACGCAATATATCTTCAAGGAACCCATGAAGGCTTACGCCTATTACGCTCTCTTCCAAACCGTACAGATAGGAAGAGCGAACACCCTCATCTTCAATCCCCGCAACAAGAAAGATGACGTACAAGTATTCGCCGCCGTGGCCACCAGTTGGGACACTTACCACCCTAACACCGAGAGAGGGGCAAACCTTCACAATATAGCCATTGAAGGCATGAAAGACGTACGCATCATAGAGCAGCGCAACGCGCAATCGATAGATCCCAGCAAAGTGCACGAGGGCAACCTGATAGATATCGCCTTGCAAGACAACAAAGGACAAGTGCGCCGACTGACCGACTTGAAAGGAAAAGTCGTGTTGCTGGATTTCCATCTTTTCGCTGGCGAGAAGAGCACTGAGCGCATTATGGCCTTGCGTGACCTATACAACAAGTATCACGCCCAAGGGTTTGAGATATACCAGGTATCTGTAGATCCCGACGAGCATTTCTGGAAAGTATCCACCGAAGCCCTGCCATGGATTAGCGTGCATGAGGAAAACGGCCTGCAAGGGAACAGCCTTACGCTTTACAATGTGCAACGCATTCCCACCTATTTCTTGATAGACAGGAATAACGAATTGCAGAAGCGTGACGAACAAGTCAGCGATCTTGAAGCTGAAATCAAGGGATTGCTCAATTAGTTCCAACTAACGAGAAGCCCTCGCTAAAAACCTAAATCCAGATGTCATGATGAAAAAGCTGCTTTTAATGGCCTTGGCCTTGATGACTATAGGCACGCAAGCAAAGGTAAGACTACCTCACTTGCTGGGAAACAACATGGTATTGCAACAAGAGGCTGACGCTCGCCTATGGGGCTGGGCGAAACCTGGGCAAAAAGTAAAAGTAACCGTTTCCTGGGCAAGCACTCCCTATGAGGCACAGGCCGACAAGACCGGTAAATGGCTCGTGAGCGTACGAACCCCCAAGGCTAGCTACACACCTCTTTCCATTACCTTTGATGATGGCGACCAGACCACTCTCTCTGGCATTTTGGCGGGCGAAGTATGGGTTTGCGCAGGCCAAAGCAACATGGAGATGCCCATGAAAGGATTTGACGACTGTCCAACGGAAGGATATAACAAGGCCGTCTTGGAGGCCAACCAATATAAAGGCATCCACTATGTGAAGATACCTAGCGTGATGAGCACAAAACCCTTGGATGACGCTAACTGCGAATGGAAAGAAGTCAACCAAAACACAATAGGAGAGGCTTCAGCCACGGGATATTTCTTCGCCCAAGTGGTCAATCGCACGCTCAATGTACCTGTAGGTCTAATCATGGCCAACAAGGGCGGTACCCGTATAGAGAGTTGGCTGGACGAAGCCAACTTGCGCCAACACACAGACGAGAATCTTGATTCCTTGACTATGACCAAGAAGTTCCAATGGGACTTCCTCTATCCCCTGCTTTGGGCTAACGGCACTTTCCACCCCATCTTGAATTACACCGTGAAAGGAATCTTGTATTATCAAGGTTGTTCCAACGTAGGTGCCCCCGCGGGACAATACACTGCCCGCATGGACTTGTTGGTAAAACAATGGCGCAGAGATTTCAAGTTGGGCGACATCCCCTTCTATTTCGTGCAGATAGCTCCTTATTTCAATGGAGACCCCAATGGAGACGCAGGGCCTAAATTGCGTGAACAGCAATGGAAGGCATCCAAAATCATCCCCAACTGCGGCATTGTCTGCACAGACGATTTGGTTTATCCCTACGAGAGCCAACAGATACACCCCTGCCAGAAACAGCCCGTAGGCGAACGGCTGGCACTCCAGGCACTCAACAAGACCTATGGCATGAAGGAGATATGGTGTGAAAGTCCCGAGTTCAAGGAATTACGCATCAGCAATGACACCTGCGTCGTGACCTTGCAAAATGATTATAGAGCCATCAGCCGTTTCGAGGACTTGCAAGGCTTTGAGGTGGCAGGCGAGGACAAGGTGTTCCACAAAGCCAAGGCCTATTACCAAGCCTATAAAGGCATCATCATCACCTGTCCTGAAGTGAAGAAGCCCGTGGCCGTGCGTTACGCATTCCGCAACTGGGGCTACGGCAACGTGAAGAATGGCGCGTTGTTGCCGCTCTTCCCCTTCCGCACAGATAATTGGTAAAGTATGGCTCATCCCCTGGAGAAATTCAAATATTGCCCACTCTGCGGCTCTTCACGTTTTGAGATTCACAACGTGAAGAGCCGCAAGTGCCAAGACTGCGGGTTTACCTATTACGCCAATCCCAGTTCGGCCACGGTAGCATTGATTGTGAACGACAAGGATGAGCTGTTGGCGGTACGCCGCAAGAACGAGCCTGCCAAGGGAACGCTGGACTTACCTGGAGGTTTCGTGGACATGGAAGAGACGGGAGAACAGGGTATGGCTCGTGAGGTCATGGAAGAGACAGGCCTCAAGGTAACCCACTTGCGCTTTCTTTTCAGCCTTCCCAACCTGTATCTGTACTCAGGCATCGTCGTACATACCTTGGACATGTTCTACGAATGCCAAGTGGAAGACCTGTCACTGGTACATGCCATGGATGACGCGGAAGAATATCTATGGATTCCGCTCTCGAAAATCAAGACAGAAGAATTTGGCTTGCTTTCCGTAAGAGAAGGCTTGACCCGATACCTGGCAAGCCGCTGACTTCACTTCACCACCACGTTGCCTAACCAGGCGCAGCCCAACCCCAACGCCACGCTTAACAATACATAGAGAGCATACATACCCCATTGACCTTGCCGCAACAGCGCAAGACCTTCATAACTAAACGTACTGAATGTGGTGAAGCCACCGCAGAAACCCGTCGTTAAGAACAGGCGGGTCTCCGCACTCCAGTTCAAGCGGGCAGAAAGGCCATAAAATATGCCTATGCAAAAACAGCCCAACAAGTTGGCCACGAAAGTGCCCAACGGAAAGCCTTGATGGGCAAGCGGCCGCAAAATAGTGGAAAGCCAATAGCGGCACACGCTACCTGCGCCTCCGCCCAAGAACACCATCAAACACTCTTTCACCCTTACTCTTCCTCCTTGGGAACGATAAGCTTCACCAGCACCTTGTCCACTCGGGCACCGTCCATGTCCACTATTTCCATCGAGAAACCATTCCATTCCACTCGTTCTCCCGCATGGGGAATATGGCTCAACAACTCTATAATCAGACCCGCCAAAGTACTGTAACTTTGCTTATGGTCATAGAGATCTTCACGCTCAAAATAAGTCAAGAAGTCATAGAAAGAACATTGTCCGTCCACGAGCCATCCTTCCGCGTCCTTTCGCTTCACGATGTCAGGTTCCACGGTGGGTCGCTCTATCGTGCCCACCAGTCCTTCCAGAATGTCGCGCAACGTGATAATACCCATCAACCTGCCGAATTCATCGCATATCAAAGCCTGCGAGGTCTGCTTCTCTCTCATCTGTTCCAAGGCCCGGTAAACAGACATGTTCTCATAGAAATAAACAGCGGGGCGCTTGAAATCATTGAGACAGATGGGGTCGTCATTGAGATGGAATATCAAATCTTTCAGTGCCACCACGCCCAGAATGTTGTCCAGCTTGCGGTCTATCAAAGGATATGCCTCGTAAAGGTGCTCTTGCAGGGACTTCCTGATTTCCTCCGCGGTCATGCGGGTATCCAACACCACCAAGTCTGAACGATGGGTCATCAGCGAGCTCACCTTCAAGTCGCCCATCAGGAATACTCGCTCCACGATGTCTTGCTCCACTTCCTGAACGGCACCACTATTTTTGCCTTCCTGCACGATAGACTTGATGTCCTCCTCGGTAATCTTGCTTTCAGCGTCCTTGATGCCCAGCAGGGAGATAATACCCTCAGTGCTCTTGGCTAATATCCATACAAAGGGGGCGGCTACGCGAGACAGCAACGCCATGGGGCGCGCTATAGCCGTGGAAGCTCTCTCTGCCACGCTCATACCGATGCGCTTGGGCACCAACTCGCCAAAGATAATAGAAAGCATGGTCACAATGATGACTATCACCGTCTGGGCCACAGGCTGCGCCAAAGAGGCTGGAACGCCCACCTCCACGAGCAAGCCAGCGAATTTTCCCGAGAGAGCCGCGCCCGAGTAGATACCCGTCAAGATACCAATCAACGTAATACCTATCTGAATGGTAGAGAGAAAACGATCTGGGTCGTTGGCCAACTTCAAGGCCACCTTAGCGCCCTTGCTGCCTTTCTTGGCCAAAGAGCTGAGTTTAATCTTTCTTGCTGATATAATGGCGATTTCCGACATGGCGAAAATGCCGTTGAATAGAATCAATAAGAGGATAATAAGGATTTCTTCCATATATACTCGTGGAGTTGTTGTGTTCGCGAAGATAATGAGTTTCACGGACATGACAAAAATAACGGACGGAAAATAGGCATCTTTCTCCAAAGCGACCCATTATTGGGCTTCCTTCCCACATGGTTGTCCTGTTTTTCCGCGATTGTTCTTCCCACAAGGGGCCAAGCGCATACCATAGAAAAGCCCCCCTCACACTGGATTTCAATGGAACTAGTCTCAAAAGGGCACGATACTAGTATCAAAAGACAATGAAACTAGTATCGTTGCCCTGCGAGACTAGTATCATTTCTCGTCGACCTCTATATCCCTAAAGGCATCCTCGCAGATTTCCTCCAGCAATTGCCGTCCCACGAGATTGTCCACGTAATAGCGAGGAATGGTAGAAAAGCCGTATTTCGCCCCTAGCAGAGCACTGGCAACGGCGGCGTTGGTATCCGCGTCGCCACCCATATTGACCACGGCCAACAATCCTTCCTTGAACGAATGGCAATGCCACAAACTCCACAAGGCCACGGCCATGGTCTTGAGCGTATAGCCCATCGCGTTGTCGTCCACGGCCAAGACTGATGGGTCGTCATGAGTGGCCAGCCCTATGTATTCCTCGATACGCTCGTCATATCGGGCGGCGATATCCTTCAAGACGGACACATCCAGCTGCTCACTTCTGAAGATAAGGCCTTGTATCAGTTTCACGTACAACACGCAGGAGCCCACGCAGCGCATGTCGGGATGCGTCAAGCGGCATATATTGGCGATTTCCTCTTCCTCTGCCAACGGGGAGGTGCCCACGATGGAAGTCCGCATGAGTCCTCCGTTGGCGGCACTTCTGCATCTATACAGTCGCCAAACAATATCAGCCGCTTTCATCGGGTCTTTTGTATAGTCCGCAAAGCATAATACATTATAAGTATGCCTGCCTATTCCCAAAGGATTACCATTGAACCATTCCTTGAAATTATGCGCCACTTGGTTCAAGTCGAAATGATTATCCCGCCTTGCCTTGGCAATGCAAAGCATCATGTCCGTATCGTCCGTCCAGCTTCCTGGCTTCCATCTACAGCGATGGTCATCCCGTATCATCTGGCCGTAACGCTCCAATCCATCGGGATAACATCCCCTCACCTCTTCACGGGACATAAACTCCGTGCCCAGACCCAAGGCATCACCAATGGCCTGTCCATAGACGCAACCTCTTATTCTGTCCTTGATTGTTTCTGTCAACTTCATGCCACAAGCTGATAATCGGTATAATATCCATGGCAAAGTTATATGATTTTCCCACATAACCAAAGAAATCTCCGACAATAGTATAATTAACGTGAGTTCGATGAATTTAGAATAAGGCAAGCTGTGTATCCAATGTGCGTTGTACATGGATGCAAGGCTTTTTAGGGAACACGCAATAAGCGGCAATTGCCCCAAGCATGTTTACTATGAAATTCTCAAAACTCCTGTGCCTTGAATGCTCCACTTGTGCGATGTTTTTCAATTCGTCATTCACGGTTTCAATTATAGCCCTCTTTCTGAGAAGAAGCTTGTCGGAGACACTCATCAACGCACCTTTCATGTTGCTTTTCAATTTTGTGATAAGTTGTATTCCAACCACAAAGAGCCTTTGAAAGGGATTTTTCCCTATGTAACCCTTATCTCCCACGAGTTTGCCATAGATGAAATCAATAAACGCCTTGTATTCCAAAGGTTTGCGATCATCCACATCACCTGGAGTTATCATAAAGTTGAGTAGTTCTCCCTTCTCGTTGCAAATGAGGTGGAGCTTGAAACCGAAGAACCATCCCATGGAACATTTCCCCCTTTAGGCTATGCCTTTGAATACCTTGTGGATATGTATTCTTTGATTCTTGCAAACACGCAAAGGGGTACTGTCCACAATGCTGATACCGGTACATTTGCCCAAAAGTACTTCCTTGATGAACAGGGCAAGAGGAATTGCCACCTCACGATGGAGCTCTACAAAACGGTTGTATGAGACAACATTTGAAAACAGATGACGCATATGCTTGCAGACCAGTTCAAGATAAAAGTGTTTGGGACAACGATAACCCGAATCATGAAAAAGGATGATAATCATCATAACTTCTGCCTTTGACAGGGTAGAAGAACGGTGGCATTTCCGCTTTTTGAGGGGGATTGAGCGTGTATTTTGCCATCATTGCGTCAAAAAACTTGCAGAAGTCGTCTGCCATACAGAATATTTTTATAACTTTGTCCTTGGTGATCATAGCGATTATTGTTTGTAATTCTTTGTATTTCAACACTATAAAAGTTACAACAATTTTCGCTAATCACCAAATTTACAGGCACTTATAGCTCATCGAACTCACGTTAATTTAATCAGGTCTTGATATGACAAAGGAATTATTAGGTCAAAAAAGGCCCCTTTACACCTCTTGTATCATAGTAATGATATTTAAAGCCATTAGATGTGCGATGGCTTCCTCTGTAAGTATAAGAAAAATAATAATTGAAAGTCCCTTTATTTTTTTCATTAGATGCTAAATTTTGTCATGTACAAATGTACTAAATCTAATTTGACATATTGTATAAAGACTAGAAAATCAAGATAGTTTTGCTGAAACATTGTCCTATTTGTACCTTTATTGCTTCATACAGCACATAAAACAATTGCTTTCAACAGCTATAAATAATTCCCAGACAAGTTCTTTGTGATTATAGCCTCATTTTTATCTTAAAGCATTTATTGGAGATACTGATTCTAAAGTGACAGATTGGGATTCTGCCTATTGAAAATCCATAAAGATTCTCCGCAATTCCATGAGATTTCAAAAGGTCACTTTCACAAAGTTTTGCTTCTAAAAGGTCACCTGAGGGTCACCAATAAAAGAAAAAGCAGCTACGAAATTCGTAACTGCTTGATTTCCTTTGTGGACCAGCCAGGGCTTGAACCTGGGACCTCCAGATTATGAGTCTGTTGCTCTAACCAACTGAGCTACAAGTCCTGAATGTTGAAATTCGGGTGCAAAGATAATACAATTCCCCGACATATCCAAATATTCTTTAAGAAAACTCACCTTTTTTCTCCTTTTTCATGTTCTATCAATAAAAATAATTATCTTCGCGAGAAATAAACAAACGCAATAGATTGCTGACATGGATACAATTGAGAACAAGGAAAGGCTGGGCCTCAACGAAGAGCAAGTGGCCGAAAGCAGACGGCAGCATGGCCGCAACGTGTTGACCCCTCCCAAGAGAACTCCCCTGTGGAAACTATACCTGGACAAGTTCCGCGACCCCATCATACAAATATTATTGGTGGCCGCGGCCGTCTCGTTGATATTCTCCATCATGAACGGGGAATATATGGAGACGCTGGGCATCTTCCTGGCCATATTCCTGGCTACCACCATAGGATTTTACTTTGAGTGTGACGCGGCGAAAAAATTCAGTCTGCTCACCGCATTGGGTGAGGAACAGCCCGTAAAGGTAAGGCGAAACGGGAAAGTAATGGAAGTGCCCCGCTCTGAAGTAGTGGTGGGAGACGTGATACTGTTGGAAACAGGCGACGAGGTGCCCGCTGACGGAAGGCTCATAGACGTAAACGAGCTGCAGATAAACGAGTCGAGCCTCACGGGAGAGCCTATCGCCGACAAGTCCCTGAATCCTGAAGGCGACGGAGATGACCATGGAGCCTATCCCCGCAACGTGGTGCTACGCTCCTCAATGGTCATGTCGGGCAGGGGCGAAGCCGTGGTCACGGCCATCGGAGATGCCACGGAAATAGGAAAGGTGGCCCGAAAGAGCACGGAGAGCACGGCCGTGAAGACTCCGCTGAACATGCAACTGGACAAATTGGCTAAATTCGTGTCCAAGATAGGACTCACCGTGTCTTTCGTGGCGTTTGCCATTTTCCTGATACATGACATCTTGGTCAACCCTCTTTGGGGAGGGAATGACTACCTGAGGATGGCTCAAGTGGTATTGAAATACTTCATGATGGCCGTGACGCTCATCGTGATGGCCGTTCCCGAAGGACTGCCCATGACCGTGACGCTGGCCTTGGCGCTCAACATGCGCCGCATGCTGAAATCGAACAACCTGGTGAGAAAGTTGCACGCCTGCGAAACCATGGGTGCCGTAACCGTCATCTGCACCGACAAGACAGGTACGCTGACCCAAAACAAGATGCAAGTGCAGGACTTCGCCATAGAAAACGAGCAGCTGCTCAATGAGGCTATCGCCTTCAACAGCACCGCTGAACTGGACGGGAACCAAGGTATCGGTAATCCCACGGAAATAGCCTTGTTGCTTTGGTTGCAAGGAAAGGGCGTGGACTATCGTCAGCTGCGGGAGAGCGGAAAAGTGGAAAGCCAACAACCTTTCTCTACCGAGACGAAATACATGAAGACTGTGGTTACGATTGATGGCCAACGCCATGAGTTCGTGAAAGGCGCTCCCGAGATTGTGATGGGCATGTGCAACCTGTCACCGGAAAAGCAATCGGAGATACAGAAACTTTTGCTATCCTACCAGGAGAAAGCCATGCGCACGCTGGGCTTCGCTCTTGACGGAAAATGGCAAGGCGTAGCGGCCATCAGTGACCCTATACGCGAGGATGTTCCCGCAGCGGTGGATCGTTGTCAAGGAGCTGGCATCACGGTGAAGATAGTAACGGGCGACACCGTGGCTACCGCAACCGAGATAGGCCGGCAAATCGGCCTCTTCGAGGACAAGACCAACATACCGCCCCATAGCACTATCACCGGTCCCGAGTGGGCGGCCTTGAGCGATGAGGAAGCATACAAGCGCGCCGCCGAAATCAGAGTGATGTCGAGAGCAAGGCCTACCGACAAGCAACGCCTGGTAGATATGTTGCAGAAACGAGGCGAGGTGGTGGCCGTGACGGGTGATGGTACCAACGACGCTCCCGCCTTGCACTATGCCCACGTGGGACTGTCTCTTGGTTCGGGAACGTCTGTTGCCAAGGAAGCATCAGACATGACTTTGCTCGACGACTCTTTTGGTTCTATCGCCAATGCCGTGATGTGGGGACGTTCCCTCTATAAGAACATCCAGCGTTTCCTCTTTTTCCAATTGGTGGTCAACCTTACCGCCCTGCTCTTGGTGTTGGGAGGTTCGCTCATCGGCACGGAAATGCCCCTCACGGTCACCCAGATTCTTTGGGTGAACCTCATCATGGACACCTTCGCCGCCATGGCCTTGGCCTCACTGCCTCCTTCAAGAGAAGTGATGAAAGACAAACCTCGCAAGCAGAGTGACTTCATCATCACTCCAGGCATGGGCAAAGCCATCCTGTGGTGTGGCCTTATCTTCTTCGCGGCCATGTTCGTCTTCTTGTTCTATTGCGAGCGCAATGGTGAGGGTGGCGTAGACAGACACGAGCTGACATGGTTCTTCACCACGTTCGTGATGCTGCAGTTCTGGAACCTCTTCAACGCCAAGGCCTACGCCAGCCAGTATACAGCCTTTCATCGCTTCTTGGCCGACAAGGGCCTGATGCTCGTCCTGCTTTTCATCTTGGTAGGACAATGGTTTATTGTCACTTTTGGCGGTGACATGTTCCGCACCGAGCCGCTCAGCTGGAAGGAATGGCTCATCATCTTCGTGGCCACATCTCCCGTGCTGTGGATAGGGGAACTCATACGTGGCATCTCCCGAATGAAGAAAGCAAAGGCATAAGATGGAGATACGCAACATCATCTTCGACTTGGGAGGCGTATTGGTGAGCCTTGACCAGCGACGCTGCATAGAGGCTATGCGGCAAGTAGGCATTGACGCCATTGCCAACTACGTGGAAGAGCGACGTACCGAAGACCTTTTTTACGAGGCGGAGATAGGCGCCATCACCCAACACGGCTTCTGCGAGGAAGTACGCAGGCTCACTGGAACCACACCAAGAGACGAAGACATCGTATGGGCATGGAACCAGCTGCTCGGGGAAATCACGTCCGAGCGCAAGCAAAGACTTTGGGAACTGAAACAAAAAGGCTTCCGCCTCTTCCTGTTGAGCAACACAAACGTGATGCATTGGCAGTATTGCGCGGAAGAACTGTTCCCCGACCGCTTCAGGGTAGTGGAGGATTACTTCGAGAAGGTGTTCCTGTCCTACCAGATGCATCTATCCAAACCCAACACGGATATCTTCACCGAGGTGTTGTCCGAAGCGGGAATAGAGGCGGAAGAGACACTTTTCATCGATGACGCTAACGCCAACTGTCAAGCGGCAGAATCACTGGGCATACACACCTATTATAATAAGCGCATAGACGACTGGTTGTCGCTATAGCTCCACGAAAAGAGTATAGAGGCGGACATGAGAATCATACACGTTGACGAACATACCAAGCTCACCGAGCCTTGCATAGCCACCATCGGCTTCTTTGATGGCGTGCATCGCGGCCATCGCTTCTTGATAGACCACCTGAAAAAGACCGCCCAAGAGGATGGTCTGCAGTCCATGGTCATCACCTTCGATGAGCATCCCCGCAAAGTATTGCGAAGTGATTACCAACCACGATTGCTTTCCACGCTGGACGGCAAACTCACCCTGCTCTCAAAGACCAACATCGACATCGTGGCCGTGCTGCACTTCGATCTCCATCTAGCCGCGCTCTCCGCCAAAGATTTCATGAATGCCGTGCTCAAGGAGCAGCTCAACGTGCGTAAGCTCTACATAGGTTATGACCATCGCTTCGGACACAACCGCAAAGAGGGCTTCGATGACTACGTGAGATATGGCAGGGAATTGGGCATGGAGATACTGCGCTCCAACGCCTTCATCTTGAACGGGGTGAACGTAAGCTCCTCTGTGGTGCGTTCCTTCCTGCAAGACGGAGAGGTGGAAATGGCCGCCCAGTGCCTTGGCTATCCCTATACACTTTTGGGAAAGGTGGAACACGGCCAGCAGGAAGGCCGCAAATTGGGTTATCCTACAGCCAACATCAACACCTCAGACTATGGCCAACTGATTCCCGCCCCTGGTGTTTACGCCGTGAAGGTGATGTTGCGCAACCAAATGACTCAATTCCACGGCATGATGAATATCGGCACCAGGCCCACTTTCGAGGGGCATGCTCTCTCGCTGGAAGTACACATCTTCAATTTCCAAGGCAATCTCTATGGACAGGAACTCAAAGTGAGTTTCATCCATCGCATACGTTCCGAACAAAAATTTTCCACCCCAGAGGCTCTTGCCCATCAGCTGAAACGGGATGCCAAACTGGTGGAAGAACAATTTGATAAAGAAAACGATTTATGAATAAAGTAGTAAAAAGCATTCTTGACGCCATTCTCTACGTCATCACCTTCATCGTCGTGCAACTCGTTGTGCAATTGGCGGGCGCGGGCATCTACTCCGCCATCAACGGCACGCCCTTCGAGCAACTATTGCAGGGCATGGGCACGGGCGACTACAGCGACCTGGTCATCACCACCAGCCTCATCAGCAGCGTCATCACGCTGATAATCTTCGTATTGCTGAAATGGGCGCATACAGACCGTGCGTATCTGGCCAGCCGTCCTTGGGGAACTTTGGTGTGGGTCATTCTCTTCTCGCTGGGCACCATATTACCCTTGCAATGGCTCTATGAGCAAATGCAAGTGATTATGCCAGAGAACTACGAACAGCTTTTCCAGGGCATCATGTCCAATTCCTCCGGCTACTTGGTCATCGGCATCTTGGCTCCGCTAGTGGAAGAAATCGTATTCCGAGGTGCCCTCTTGCGTCGTCTGCTCCAAGTAATGGGCGGCAAACTCCATTGGGTGGCCATTTTCATCTCGGCATTCCTCTTTGGCTTGGTGCATGGCAACATAGCCCAATTCGTCCATGCGCTCATCTTGGGATGCGCCCTCGGATGGATGTATTACCGCACGCATAGCGTTGTGCCAGGCATTGTGCTCCACTGGGTCAACAACACCGTTGCCTATGCGATGTTCTATGTGATGCCCTGGACGGCCGAGGGAGAACTTATTGACCTGTTCCATGGCGACAGCCACACCATGCTCATGGCCTTGGGCTTCTCGCTTTGCATCCTGTTGCCCAGCCTCTACCAACTGTCTTGGCGCTTACGCCCCGCGGACTAATCTTCTTTTGGCAGGGCTCCTTCCAGGCGCAAGAGATACTTCTTGCGCTCGATACCTTCTCCATAACCTCCCAATCCATGCGCTGCCACAACACGATGGCAGGGTATAAGGATGGGGAGGGGATTGTGATGATTGGCTCCACCCACCGCCCTTGCGCCCTTAGGGCAACCCATTCTGCGGGCTTGCTCCCCATAGCTGATGGTCTCGCCATAGGGTATCTGTCGCAGTACCTGCCAGGCTTTTCGCTGAAAGTCAGTGCCTAAAGGGCATAGGGGCAAATCGAAATCACGGCGTTCTCCCTTGAAATACTGTTCCAATTGCCGTAATGTCTCCATTGCCACCCGCCCGTCTTCCCCGTCAACGCACGAGCACGCTTGCGCTTCCGCTGTATAACTACCAACGGCCTGCGTTTCTTCATCTGTGAATTCCAAATGGGTAACATGCCCATTTTTCACCATAATACGCACCAAGCCTATCGGGGAGGAGAAAAACGCTTGCTTCATGTCATATATATATTAATAATGTATGGCTCGCTATCGCATCAGCAAATGATACGTGCCTCCCGCCAAGGCCTTTATCACTCCTTTCATCTCTAACGAGAAAAGAAGCGCGGTCAACTTGCCTATAGGGATGTTCGCCTGTACGGCCAACATATTTATCTGCAGGTCATTGTGCGCCTGCAATGCGTTCACCACAGCCTGTTCCTCGTCACTCAACTCCGGAAAGATTTCCCTTTCTATCCCCTGCTTGCGCGCTTTGCCTAAGGCCATATCCACTTCCCATCCCATAGCCTGGACAAAATCATTGGCCGTGAGCAGCAGCGAGGCACCATTATTCATGATAAGCCGATTACAACCCTCGGAATATACATCTCCCAACCTGCCCGGAAAAGCGAACACCTCCCGGCCATAACTTTGCGAGATACCCGCCGTAATCAGTCCACCGCCCTTGGCGGCACTCTCCACCAAAACACAAGCGTCACTGATGCCCGCCACGATGCGGTTACGCCTCACGAAGTTTATCTTGTCAACCTTGCTTTGCGTCAAGAACTCTGTCAACAGTCCGCCTTGTTTCAACATACGCACCGCGGTCTCCCTGTGGCGGGTCGGATAAAGTTCATCCAGACCATGGGCCAACACGCCTATGGTCTCATAGCCGTTGGCCAGGGCTTCACGATGCGCATGGATATCCACGCCATAGGCTAGGCCACTCACGATAAGCACTTGCGGGCAAAGTTCCTTCAATTCTCTGACGAAACGGGCGATAACCTCTTGCCCATAGACCGTGCAATGGCGAGTGCCCACGATATTAATGACCCGCAGCTGGTTGAGGTTGGCGTTTCCCTTGTAGAACAACACCAATGGGGCATCGTCCACATCTCTCAGACGGTCGGGATAGTTCTCGTCATTCAGCGGCAGCGGCGTGATGCCATACTTCATGTCGTATTCGAGTTCCACTTCCGCCCGTTTCAATGCCTCGTCAGTATTTTGCAACGCGGTCACTAGCCTGTCTGTGGCATCAGGCAATATGTCCCTGATGTCATGCCGATGTTCCATCACGGCGGTGGCGGAACCTAGCGTGCGGTAGAGTTGCAACAACCCTGTCAAGGAAAAATAGTTCAACCTCGATAGCGCGATGGCGTTGATCACTTCTTGCTGGTCCATGTCATTTCCTCCTTAAATATTCATAACCGAAGCGACAGCGCAAACATTCCTTGCGGTCACAATATTCTTTTTTCAGCTGTATCAACGCCTGGCTGTCACCTGCGTTCTGCACTATGAGACCGCATTGCTGCCACATACGCACGATGCTATTATTCTCCGCCTTCACTTGCTCCAGGAAGTCGAAAGCCCTTTCGCATAGCCGCTCGTCCATCTTGTGCCGCCCATAAGCGAAAAACATTGGGGCCACGGTATTGATCAATATCAGGTTCTGGGAGAACACGGAGAGATTCTTCTCGTTCCTTACGCTTGTGCTGCCAAAGGTGTAATGCGTCTCCCAGTAAGGGGTCACTTGGGTGGCGATTACCTTGCGTGCCTGCTCCAGGTCCGTGGCTTCCAACAGCTGGCTCAGTCCAGCCTTGCGCTGATGGTAAAGCGACACGAGCTGCGAGAGACGGATATGGGGGAAATTTTGCGGCCTCAAGCGCAAAAAGCGCCACAACTTAGCGTCTATGGGGCGCAACGAGAACTTGTGCGCCAAGTATTTATATTCCTCTTGTAATTTCTGGAAATAACCTTCCGCCAACGCGTCGGCGCGATAGCGTTCGGGAATGGTGTTGATATCCAAAAGGCCCGCTTGTCCCATGAAGAAGGCTTCCACCTGGAAAATATTGTCTCGATGATGGGCTACAGCCTGCAAAGGGACATGCAAAGCCCATTCCTCAAACACGTCGCTATTGATGCCAAAGCCGAAATTGCGAGCTAAGGTAACAAAATACGCGGCCTCCCATGAGCCATCGCATTTTTCCACTCTCCCGCGGATGTCCTCTGTTTTCCTTTCCAGTCTTTCCACTTGCAAAGCACTCATCCACCCATGTACAGTAAGGGCAGGAAGCTCCGGGATTATCCTATAGCAGCGTGGATACTTGTCTTCCCTCGCCAATTCTTCAAAATGCTCCTGTACACGGGCAGGCACATCCAGCCTCATCTGGCAGAGCGGCTTGCCTTGCGAGTTTACCGCGATGGCATCGATATCACCACATACGTGCAATATCACGTTATCATACCTCGCGTCTTTTTCGTGTCCATGCAGAAACCAATCACTGGCCTTTTCGTGTATCTCCACGTTGCCCACCCATAGGGTATCTCCTATTTTCAGCTTGGCGTTAAAGAAGTCTGGCCCCGCATCCATGTTGTGCAAGCCAGGATCTATCACTTCCACGCCCAATCCCTCTTGGGTCACCAACCCCTCTAATGGGTACAACTTGTGCTTCCACACATAGTGTAGTAATGCCTCCATATAACCTTTCCTCTGTTATCCCACTATTCCGACCGCCTGTGATTGGCGAAATAAGGCAGGAAAGCCTTGTCGTATTCCTCGCTGTTGGCGAGCTTTCCATTCACCAGACACACCAGCTCTACCGTGGCTTTCAGGCATAGCGCCTCGTCTGCTTCCCTGAAGATATCTTGGTGAAATACGTATCGAATGCCTTGTTTCTCTATCCAAAGGCGGGAGATGAGATTGTCGTCACAACGCAACGGCGATTTATATCGCAAGTCCATACGAGCCACCACGGCATCCACGCCTCGCTGGTGCATCTCGGCAAAGCTCAATCCCGCCTGGCGCAAAAACCTGTGGCGGGTGTGCTCCAGGTAATGCAAGTAGTTGGCGTTGTTGACTATTCCCTCGATATCGCACTCGTAATCGCGTACTTCCATGCGTGTCTCATAGACATATTTATTACTCATAACTGACTTATTTCATTATAAAACCATACAAAAATACATAAATTTCCTGGATTTTACCGATAAACGCGTGATTTTATAAACAAAAAAGGTTACCTTCGCGCTAGTCTAAACACAAATAAAACATGAAGATAGCGTTGATAGGCTACGGCAAGATGGGACACATGATAGAGCAGATAGCCCTGAGCCGTGGACATGAAATCGTTTGTAAGATAGATATTGACAATTCAGAGGACTTTGATAGCCCCGCGTTCGCCAGTGCCGACGTGGCCATAGAGTTCACCAATCCCACCGCCGCCTATGGCAATTACCTGAAGGCTTTTAGCCATGGGGTGAAAGTGGTCAGCGGCAGCACGGGATGGATGAAAGACCATCGCGAGGACGTGGAAAGGCTTTGCCGAGAGGAAGGCAACACCTTGTTCTGGGCGAGCAACTTCTCTATCGGCGTGGCTATCTTCCAGGCGGTAAACCGTTACTTGGCCAACATCATGAACGGCTTTACCCAATATGATGTCTGCATGCAAGAGACGCACCACGTACATAAGCTGGACGCGCCCAGCGGTACCGCCATCACCCTGGCCGAGGAAATCGTGGAGCGCATTGACCGCAAGAAAGACTGGAAGCGGGGAGTCACCATCTGGACAGAGGACGGCCATGAGGACGAAGGCGAGCAGACCACCAAGGAAGACTTGGTCATCAACTGCGTGAGAGACGGAGAGGTGCCTGGCATTCACGCCATCATGTATGACAGCGAGGCCGACATGATTACCATCGAGCACAGCGCGCACTCCCGCCAAGGATTTGCCCTAGGCGCGGTGTTGGCGGCAGAGTATACCAAAGACCACCAAGGTCTGCTCTCCACAAACGACTTGTTTAAATTCTAAACCCAAAATCCACTCTACGCCATGACAGAAAAGCGGAATGCCTCACGCAAGATAACCGACAGGCGGAAAGCCAAGCTCAACATGAAGCGCCAATGGGCGAAATTCATCGTGGTCACCCTGCTCTACTTGCTCTTCCTTTACTGGGTGGGCAGCTGGTGGGGGCTCTTGGTAGTGCCTTTTATCTATGACGTTTACATCTCCAAGAAGATACGCTGGCAATGGTGGAAGGACTCCGAAGGTCCCGTGCGCTTCATCATGTCGTGGGTAGACGCGTTGGTGTTCGCCTTGATAGCGGTATATTTCATCAACCAATTCTTCTTCCAGAACTACGTGATACCCTCCTCCTCCCTGGAAAAAAGCCTGCTGACGGGCGACTACCTGTTTGTGTCGAAGGTAAGTTATGGCCCTCGCATTCCGCAGACCCCACTTACCATGCCGCTCACGCAGCACACCCTGCCCATCATCAACACCAAGAGTTACCTGGACTGGCCTCATTGGGACTATCGCAGGGTAAAAGGACTGGGAAAGGTAAAACTGAATGACATCGTGGTGTTCAACTACCCATCGGGCGACACTTTGGTAAACGAACCTCGCTACCAGGCGGCTGATTACTACGGCCAACTGGTCTATCCCATAGGCGAACAGCTCTACGAGGAGCTGGCAGGCCATCCCGCGGACGTAAGCAAGATGAACCTGCTGCAACAAAGAGCCTACTTCGAGAAAGTTTACGCGATGGGGCGAAAATATATCAAAGACAATCCCCGTGAGTTCGGCGACATCATCTCCCGCCCCACAGACCGTAGGGAAAACTACGTGAAACGCTGCGTCGGACTGCCTGGGCAGACCTTGCAAATCAAGAACCGCATCATCTACCTGGACGGCAAACCCAACAAGGAGCCGGACAATGTGCAATACACCTATTATATAAAGCTGAAGGAAAGCCTGCCCATCGAACTGATGGATGAGCTGGGAATCACCAACGAAGACCTGACTTCCCTCAATCAATACGGATACATGCCGTTGACCCAGAAGGCCTACCAGGCTCTCAAGGCTCGCACAGACCTGGTGGAAAGCATCCGCATCAACGAGGACGCCACCGTGGGAGACCTTTACCCGCTCAACATGGTAACGGGCTGGACCCGCGACAACTATGGTCCCGTGTGGATACCCAAAAAGGGAGAGACCCTCAAGCTATCCTTGCAAAACATCGCCATCTATGAGCGTTGCATCAAGGTATACGAAGACAACGACCTGGAGGTGAAGAATGGGCAGATATACATCAATGGCAGGTTGGCGGACAGCTACACCTTCAAGATGGACTATTATTGGATGATGGGCGACAACAGGCACAACTCCGCCGACTCCCGCTACTGGGGCTTCGTGCCGGAAGACCACATCGTGGGCAAGCCCATATTCATCTGGTGGAGCCACAATCCCGACCGTCCAGGGTTCAGCGGCATAAGGTGGAATCGACTCTTTACCTTAGTAGACAACATCAAGTAATTGAAATATGTGAAGTTCCTCCTTGCACTGGCGGTATGCCTATGCCTGGCATGGGCGATACACGCCTTCGCGCTCACGGTCTATGCCGTAAGCGACGATGGGCTGGCACCCACCATGAGGAAAGGAAACAGGGTAATCGTGAACCGCCTATCCACTATAACGCCCAAGAAAGGAGACTTCATTGTCTATACAGACTCTACCTACAACTACCTGGCGGAAATCATCAACCTGCCAGGAGACACCATCGCCTTGGGCGGCAACCAGTATCGAATACCTGAGGTATGTTGTGACCGCTGCCAAAGCACGGACTGCCGCCTCTACTTCGTCAAGACCTCGGCGGGACATCAGTTGGTATACAAACACCAAATTATAGGCAAGGCGTTCCGCGTCTTCTGACACGCCTTCCGAACAAAACCAACCATGAGCACCACAGCGCTACTATCCACCACCTACTTCGGCCCTATCCAGTGGTACCAGAAACTCTATCGGCACGACGAATGCCGCATAGAACGCATGGAGAGCTTCCAAAAGCAAACCTATCGCAATCGCTGTGTCATCGCCACCACCAATGGGCCGCAATCACTTACCCTGCCTATTGAACGAGGCCCACGACTCATAAGAGACATCCAGATATCTGACCACGGAAACTGGAGACACTTGCACTGGAACGCCCTTTGTTCCGCTTACGGAGAAAGCCCTTTCTTCGAGTTCTACGCCGATGACATCAGGCCTTTCTTTGAGCGGAAATGGAAATACCTTTTCGACTATAACTGGGACATCGCGCAAACGATGTGCCAGTTGCTTGACATCCATCCGCTCCTGGCTCCCACGGAAGACTACTTGCCCGAGGCGGACAACGATTTCAGGAACGCCATCCAACCCAAACATCCCGCGGAAGACCCTGGTTTCATGCCTCGCCGTTACTATCAGGTCTATGAAAGGAAACTGGGCTTCCTGCCCAATCTCTCTATCCTAGACCTGCTTTTCAACATGGGCAACGAGGCCATTTTCTATCTGTAAGCCCCTCCCCCCCCTATACTTTCTTCCCCTTCGGCTCCTTTTGCCTACATGACCATGCGCGCATAAAAAATCGCGAGCGCATGGCTCTTAAACCATGTTTACACTGTATATAAATCGCATTTGCATAGTCTATAAACCGCGAGATAATAGCTAACTTCCGCATTCCACGACGTGAAATATGTATTCCACGACGTGGAATAGCTGTTTCACGTCGTGGAATAGCTATTTCACGTCGTGAAACAGATTTAGGAGCTAACTCCCCGCGACTTATAGAGTATCTGAAAACGATTTATAACCATAGTTTTTACATGCGCAAAAGCTATATACCAGAACACCAAAAGGCTTGTGCACATTTGTGCACAATGGCGAAAGGGATACAAAAGATGCCCGTTTCATCGGTGAAACGGGCATTTCTTGCATCAAGTCTCTATTGATAAATGAGCGTAAAAAGGTTGTCAGGAGCGAAAAGGTCGGCTGCCACCCGCTGAATTCCATCTGCCGTGACCTCGTCTATGTGGCGATAGAGGGCGTGAACGTCCTTCTCCCATCCATAGTGGAGAAAGCTCTTGCCGAAGTCGAGGGCAAAGCTCTCGCGGTTGTCGCAAGCCACTCCTATCTGTCCCTTTATCTGTTTCTTGGCCTTGGCCAGTTGCATGGGCGTGAGGGGAGAATTGATAATCTTGTCCAGTTCCCCGCGCACCAAGCGGAGACACTTGGCGACATCTTTCTGGTCACAGCCGAAATAAACGTTCCACATGCCCGTATCGCCATAGCTCACCATATTACTCTCCACGGTATAGACCATGCCATGTCGCTCACGCAACGAAAGATTGAGACGGGCGCTCAAGCCAGGGCCGCCGAGGATGTTATTCAACAGGTAGAGCGTGATACGTCGCTCGTCATGGATGGGATATGCCCTCGCCCCCAACATGACATGCGCCTGATGGGTGCCCTTGTCTACCACTCTCGTCTGGGGAGAAGTCTGGGGCAACTCGGGGCACTTTCTTTCCGGACGGGAAGCGGCAGGAATATCCGCGGTATGCCGCTCCAACAACTTCACCAAGCGAGAGAAATCCACGTCGCCATAGGCAAAGAACACCGCGTTGGAAGGGACATAATGTCTCCTGGCGAACGAGAGGGCGTCTTGGGTGGTATAAGCCCGCACCCTTTCCGCCGTACCCAATATGTTATGGCCAAGAGGATGGCCACGGAACACCATGTTCTCGAATTCATCGTAAATCAATTCGGCTGGAGAGTCATTGTAACTTTCGATTTCATCGCATATCACCTCCACTTCCTTGTCAAGCTCATTCTGCGGATAGACGGAGTGGAAAACGATATCGCTGAGCAGGTCGACGGCCTTGGCCACGTGGTCTTTCAAGATGGCGGCGTAGTAGACCGTGTCCTCTTTGTTGGTGAAAGCGTTCAGGTCGCCGCCCACACTCTCCAGGCAATTCAAGACATGCCAAGCCTTGCGCCTTGCCGTCCCCTTGAACGTGGCGTGCTCGCAGAAGTGGGCCAAGCCCTCCTGCCCTGTTTCCTCGTCACGTGTTCCCGCCCGCAACTGATAGCCACAGTAGACCACCGGCGACTCGCTAGGCAAGTGGATGACACGCAATCCGTTGGCCAATGTATAAGTATTGTATCTCATTTCAGGCGCGAAATTACGAAAAAACCACAGGAAAAGGGCACTTTTCCTCCCAAAACACGCCTACTTTCAAAACTTCTCACTACTTTCGCGGCGATTTCAAGCCGCCAGGACGCGGCTCGGAGGCAACAAAACAGCAGCTTATGAACGGCATAGAACAACAGATGGTCATCCTCTTCATCATCGTGGTGGTGGGATATATATTGCGGAAGATAGGCATGATGGGCGAAGAATTTGACGGGAAACTCTCCAACTTCGTCATAGACGTGGCCTGCCCATGTCTTATCCTCAGCTCCACCATGGGCGACAAGTTGCCCGACAAACACATGATATTGCCCCTGCTGCTCATCAGCTGCGCCAGTTACGCCATCCTCTTGCTGGCCGCCATCACGCTGCCCAAGCTTCTCCCCATACAAAAAAGCTCGCGAGGGCTCTACAGCTTCATGATTACTTTCGGAAACGTAGGTTTCATCGGCTATCCCATCGTGGCCGCCATCTTTGGCCCAGAGGCCATCTTCTATGCCGTGATACTCAATTTCCCCAACACTTTCCTGGTGTTCACGTTTGGCGTAAGTTTCATAGCGGGCAGTTCTGGAAAGTCATCGTTCAACTGGAAAAGACTGGTGTCACCCGCCATGATTTGCTCTTACATATCCATCCTTATCGTGGCGATGGAATGGAAAGTCTCGCCCGTTATCAGCGAACCCTGCCGCCTGTTAGGCAACATCACCATTCCTGGCGCTTTGCTGCTCATCGGCTCGTCTATGGCCACCATCCCCGTCAGGGAACTGGGCGGCAGCAGGGCTATCTATATGCTCTCGCTCCTCAGGCTATTCCTCATCCCGCTCCTGTTATTCTACATATTTAACGCCATAGGCTTCGACCACCGCGTCAACGCCATCAACACCGTGGTGTGCGCCATGCCCGTAGCGTCTTACGGAACGCTTTTCTGCATCCGTTACCACAAAGATGTCACCACTATGGCCGAAGCCACCTTCATCACCACCCTACTCTCCCTCTTCTCCGTCCCGCTGCTTAGCCTGGTGCTATAGGCTGTCCCATAAGGGAAAGCGGGGACAGGCAAGCCGCACGGGAAATATTCCCTTGCCGAAATCACGCACGAGAAAGAGAATTCCCCATCGAAAAAGTAGGGGAAAAACAAACGGCAAAGCATGGCGTTACGAAATTTTTTATTACCTTTGCGGACATCAAAACTTAACTCGACATGAATAGAAAGGTCATAGGAATAGGGGAAACCGTACTCGACATTATTTTCCGAGGCAACCAGCCCATCAGCGCGGTGCCAGGAGGCTCCACTTACAACGCCTGCATCTCGTTGGGAAGAGCGGGCATTGAGACTACTTTCATTTCCGTAACAGGCAATGACCGAGTGGGGAGAAATATCATAGACTTCCTGAAAGAGAACGGGGTAAACGCGGATAACGTGAATATCTTCCCCGATTCCAAGTCACCGCTCTCGCTGGCTTTCCTGGACGAGAACAACAACGCTGAATACCTATTCTACAAAGACCACCCTCACGACAGGCTGGAGTTTACCCACCCAGACATACAACCTGGGGATATCGTCTTATTCGGTTCCTTCTTCGCGCTCAACCCCGTAATACGTCCCCAAATGGCAGGCTTCCTGGAATACGCGCAACGCAAAGGAGCAATCTTGTACTATGACGTGAACTTCCGCAGTTCCCATCGGGATGAAATCATGAAGATAACGCCTAACTTACTAGAAAACCTGGAATTTACCGACATCGTAAGGGGAAGCGATGAAGACTTCAATATTCTCTACAAGAAAGACGACCCCGACAAGGTATACGCGACAGAGCTATCCTTCTATTGCAAGAAATTCATCTGCACCAGGGGAGTCAACCCTATCGTGGTAAGAGCGGAGAACGGCTTCCGCAAAGAATATCCCACACCCCAGGCAAAAACCGTGAGCACCATTGGGGCGGGCGACAATTTCAACGCGGGCTTTATCTATGGCATGCTCAAGCAGGGCATTACCCGGGAAGACATTGACAGAGGACTCAACGAAACACAATGGGACAGCCTCATCAGCATGGGGCAAGCCTTCTCGGCGGAATGCTGCAAGGACATCTACAACTATATCAGCAAGGACTTTGGCATGTCCTTGCGCTAAAACAAACAAAAGCAAAAGAAAATGATCAACATCACGAACGAGACCTACTATGTAGGCGTAAACGACAGAAACAAGAACTTATTCGAGGGGCTTTGGCCTTTACCCGATGGCGTGAGCTATAACTCTTACCTCATCGTGGACGAGAAGGTCTGCCTGATAGACACAGTGGAAGTGGACTTCTTCAGCCAATTCCTGGAGAACATCCAAGAAGTAATCGGCGACCGTGAGATAGACTACCTGGTGGTAAACCACATGGAGCCCGACCACAGCGGCAGCCTGGCACTCATCAAAAAGTATTTCCCTGGAATAAAAATACTGGGAAACAAGAAGACCTTTGGCATGATAGAGGGTTTCTATGGCATAGACAATGACGGACAGGAGGTGAAAAACGGGGAAGTCCTTTCACTGGGCAAGCATGAATTGCAGTTCCATCTCACCCCCATGGTGCATTGGCCAGAGACCATGATGACACTGGACATCACTACCCATACGCTCTTCTCGGGTGACGCTTTCGGCTGCTTTGGCGCCTTGAATGGCGGCGTGATAGACTCTGAGATATGCTGTGACAACTTTTGGCTGGAAATGGTACGCTACTATTCCAACATCGTAGGCAAGTATGGCACTCCCGTGCAGAACGCCCTGAAGAAATTGGCAGGCACGCAAATAGACTATATCTGCAGCACGCATGGACCTGTTTGGCGTGACTATAAAGACAAGGTGATTGCCATGTACGACCGCATGTCCAAGTATGAGACCGAGCCAGGACTGGTAATCTGCTATGGAACAATGTATGGCAACACGGAGCGCATGGCGGAAATTATCGCCCAGGCAGCAAGCCAGAATGGCGTGAAAAACATCGTGCTCTACAATATATCAAAAACGCACCACTCTTATATCCTGCGCGATATATTCCGCTACCAGGGACTTATCGTGGGCGCGCCCACTTACAACGCAGGGCTTTATCACGAGATGGAAGTGCTGCTGTCGGAGATAGCCAATTATGACATCAAGGGCAATCATCTCCTGGGATGGTTTGGCTCGCACTCGTGGGCAAGCAAAGCGGTGGGAAAGATACAGGAGTGGAACGAAAAGCGACTGCACTTTGAGCCTGTGGGCGTTCCTGTAGACATGAAGCAGGGCATTACGCCTGAAACCCGCCAGGCTTGCCAGGCACTGGGCAAGGCCATGGCTGAGCGGCTGCCAAGGCAATAAACACAGACTTGTTCGTTATAGAGCTTGCCGACGATGGGCACATCATCGGCAAGCAAAAGGCTTGTGTTATCACTCCGCCAACTCGCGCTGGAGGTCTGCCAATGAGGAGACCACTTTAAGATGGTCTTGCCAATGCCCCCTTATCATGCCTTGTGATTGCATCGCGTCCAGCAAGTTGATAAGCGGGGCATAAAAACGCTCCATGTCATAGAGAAAAACAGGCTTGCAATGATAGCCTATGGTGCGAGAAGCCATCACGGTAAACACCTCGTCAAGCGTGCCTACCCCTCCTGGCAAAGCCACCAACACGTCACTTTGCGCCAAAATAAGGTCTTTGCGGTCGGAAAGATTATCGCAGGGAATCTCCACATCCACGTATTGGCTCACGCCGCCACGCTCCTCCACGATAGTGGGTATCACGCCTATCGTCATGCCACCTTCCGCTTTCACGGCTTGGGCTATGCGTTCCATCAATCCCAAGTTGCAACCTCCAAACACCAACGAATGACCTGCCTTGCCAATCCAATGCCCCAACTCTTCCGTGGCGGTGATAAAAGCGGGATTTATGTGGCTATTAGCCGAACAAAATATACCTATCTTCATGCTGTTTTCCAATTCTATGACCCAGCAAAGGTACTTTTTTTACGTCAAAAGCGCAAATATTCAACGAAAAAAGTGCTAAACCCATTCTTTTTCACTAACTTCGCGGCCATTATCGACAGAGAGCGCATTGCCCTATATGATTACATAATGACGGGAAATGGCGATAGCCGTTTATATGTTTCGCATGGCAAGGAACACAAATTGCCAATAATTGATGTAAGAAGATGTAGGATAGCATGTCAGTTCTGTCATTATGTGTTATATAAAACAAATTCCAAACAGAATGAAGACATTTGAAGAATTGGGCGTGAACGAAGAGATTCGTCATGCCATCGAGGAATTGGGCTTTGAGCATCCCATGCCCGTACAAGAGGAGGTAATTCCCTATTTGCTCGGCAACAAAAACGACGTGATAGCGTTGGCGCAGACAGGTACCGGAAAGACAGCGGCCTACGGACTGCCCATCATCCAGAAGGTAAACCCCGAGAGCAACGCCACGCAGGCGTTGATACTCAGTCCTACCCGTGAACTTTGCGTGCAAATAGCGGATGACCTGAGAGATTTCTCCAAATACATAAAGGGGTTACACGTAGTGCCCGTATATGGAGGAGCGGACATCGGCGGACAGATCAGAACCCTGAAACATGGCGTACAGATTATAGTGGCTACGCCTGGACGTTTGATAGACCTAATGAACCGTGGCGTGGCCAACCTTGAGGATGTCAACAACGTGGTGCTTGACGAAGCGGACGAAATGCTCAACATGGGCTTCACGGAGTCCATAGACGCCATCTTCGAGAAGTTACCCGAAAACCATAACACATTGCTCTTCTCCGCCACCATGAGCAAGGAGATAGAGCGCATCGCCAAGAACTACCTGCATGACTACAAGGAAATCGTGGTAGGCAGCCGCAACGAGGGAGCTGAGCACGTAAACCATATCTACTACATGGTGCATGCCAAGGACAAGTACCTGGCTCTTAAGCGTGTCGTGGATTTCCACCCACGCATCTATGCCATCATCTTCTGCCGCACGAAGCTGGAGACGCAAGAGATAGCCGACAAGCTGATAAAGGACGGTTACAACGCGGAGTCCTTGCATGGTGACTTGAGCCAGCAGCAACGCGACCTCACGATGCAGAAGTTCCGCAAGCACACTGTACAGCTCTTGGTGGCCACAGACGTGGCAGCCCGTGGCTTGGACGTGGACGATCTTACCCATGTCATCAATTATGGCTTGCCCGATGACATAGAGAGCTACACTCACCGTAGCGGCCGTACGGGACGAGCTGGCAAGAAAGGTACTTCCATCAGCATCATACACAGCCGCGAGAAGTTCAAGGTGCGCCAGATAGAGAAGCAGATAGGCAAGGAATTCGTGGACGGCACACTGCCCACCGCGGAGGAAATCTGCAAGAAACAGCTTTATAAGGCCATGGACAACATCATGAAGGCCGACGTGGACGAGGAGGAGATAGCCCCCTACATGGAGGAAATCATGCGCCAGTTCGCCTATATCGACAAGGAAGACATCATCAAGAAGATGGTAACCATCTACTTTGGCCGCTTCCTGGAGTACTACAAGAACGCACCCGAAATAGAGAAACCGACTGGCAGCAAGCGAGAGAAGGACGGCAAAGAGCGCAAACAGCGCACACAGGGCGGCGGAAGCCGAGGCAAGCGCGAGGCGGAACCAGGCTTCCAACGACTGTTCATCAACCTGGGTAAGGCAGACGGCTTCTACCCCGGGGAAATCATGCAGTTCATCAACAAGCACGTAAGGGGGCACGTTGAAGTGGGCCACATAGACCTCTTGCAGAAGTTCTCCTACATAGAAGTGCCCGAGGAAGATGGCCGCAAGGTGATGAACGCCCTGAGCGGAACGAAATACAAGGGGCGCATCGTGCGCTGCAACGACGCTGAAGACGAGGGCCATGGCCGTGGCACCCGCAAGCAGGAGCGCAGAAGCGAGGCTGGCCGTGGTGCCCGCGGAAATAAAAGCGAACGCAAGAGCCGTGCAAAAGCCTCCCTTCCACAAGAGGACATGACCGATTGGCGTTCACTCATCAACGGCAGCAACAACGTGAAACTGAAAGGCGAAGAGCCAGATTTCTCAGAAGAGGGCTGGGCACGCCGCAAGCGCAAGTAATTTTTTCTCTTCTCTCTATATATAATATGTATAAGAGAACCATAAAAATACTCCTCATGGCGTGGGCGACACTGCTGTCGCTCACGTCTTGCATATCGGGAGGAGATGAAGACTACCAGGCTCCCCCTATGATGGAAAAGGGCACGGAAGCGCCCGACTTCACTATCAGCACCGCGGGGGAAGGCGAAGCCTATACACTAAGTTCCCTGCGGGGAAAATATGTTTTCCTGGAGTTTTGGGCTTCATGGTGTCCCGATTGCCAAAGCGTAACAAGCAGGGTGACATATCTTTTTGACACCTATGCGTCAGACAACTTGGTGTTTTTGGGAGTTTCTTTTGATCACACACAAGAGGAACTGCAAACATACACCACAGAGCATAGCATGGATTGGCCTCACCAATGGGAGCCGCTCGGCATGAAAGGCTCATCTATCGCACAAGCTTACAACGTGCAATGGATTCCCACTTTCTACCTGATAGACCCATCGGGGAAAATAGTGAAAGGTTCCGTGGAAGTGGGCGAAATGGAGACGATACTCCATGACATGGCTGAAGACTTCTAAGCCAACAGCCGCTTGCAATCATCCAGTATGGCGGTGAGTTCCGCCATGGTTGTAGCGCGCAGCATGGCGATGCGGGTCTGCCTGAAGTTTGGTATTCCCTTGAATACGGGGCTTGCTGCCAAATGCCTCCGGGTGTGCAGTATGCCCCGATATTCGTCTATGCGCTCCACGTTGATACGTAATTGCTCTTCAAGTATTGCAATCTTTTGGGCAGCGGACATGGGATGAGCGTCGGGATTGCCGTCCAGATAATCCCTCACTTCCTGGAACACCCAAGGCCGCCCAAACGTGGCGCGCCCTATCATCACGGCATCTACGCCATAGTCCTCAAAGGCCCGTTTGGCCTCCTCGGGCGTAGTGATGTCGCCATTGCCGATAATGGGAATATGGACGCGAGGATTGTTTTTCACCTCTCCTATCAATGACCAATCGGCCTGTCCTGTGTACATCTGCGAACGCGTACGTCCGTGAATCGTGAGTGCCTGTATGCCGCAGTCTTGCAACCGCTCAGCCAAGTCGGCAATAATAAGGTGCTCGCTGTCCCACCCCAGGCGGGTTTTCACTGTCACGGGGACGTTAACGGCCTTCACTACTTCCGTGGTGATATTGAGCAATAAGGGAATGTCGCGCAACATGCCTGCCCCCGCGCCTTTTCCCGCCACTTTCTTCACGGGACAACCAAAATTGAGGTCTATCACGTCTGGGTGCGCTTGTTCCACGATTCGCGCCGCCTCCACCATGTCCTCCACGGTGCGCCCGTAAATCTGTATGCCCACGGGGCGCTCCTCATCACTGATGGTGAGCTTGCTAACGGTAGACTTAACGGAGCGCACCAAAGCCTCCGCGGAGACAAACTCCGTGTATACCATGGCGGCACCATATCGCTTGCACAGGTGGCGGAAGCCTATGTCGGTCACGTCCTCCATAGGAGCCAAGAACAAGGGCCTTTCGCCCAAATCAATATTTCCTATCCTCATATCGAGTCGCGAATTTACGAAGTTTCCCCGACATGGCAAGGCAGAGGAAGCGAAAAACGGCCATTTGTTTTGTATTGTCCCCTATTTCCACTATCTTTGCACCCGTAAAAGAACTGGAACAAGCAAGGATGGCAGCAGATTTCAACATCAGGCAAGAAAGGGTCAGCCCCGCTGACAAGGACTTCGAGAACGCCCTTCGTCCTCTGCGCTTCTCTGACTTCAGCGGCCAGAGGAAAGTGGTGGAGAACCTGGAGGTGTTCGTGGAAGCGGCCAAGTACAGGGGGGAACCACTCGACCATACCCTGCTGCATGGGCCTCCTGGATTGGGGAAGACCACCTTGAGTAATATCATCGCCAATGAACTGGGCGTGGGGTTCAAAATCACGTCAGGTCCCGTGCTCGACAAGCCAGGTGACCTGGCGGGCATACTCACCTCACTAGAGCCCAACGACGTACTCTTCATAGACGAGATACACCGCCTCTCTCCCGTGGTGGAGGAATATCTCTATTCCGCCATGGAAGACTATCGTATAGATATCATGATAGACAAAGGCCCCTCGGCTCGCAGCATACAAATAGACCTCAATCCCTTTACGCTCGTGGGGGCTACCACCCGCAGCGGATTGCTTACCGCCCCGCTTAGGGCGCGTTTCGGCATCAACCTGCATTTGGAGTACTACGACCCAGAAACCCTGCGCCGCATCATAGAGCGCAGTGCCCACCTGTTGCAAGTGCCCATTGAGCGTGAAGCGGCGGCAGAAATCAGCCGGCGCAGCAGAGGAACGCCCCGCATAGCCAACTCTTTGCTGCGCCGCGTGAGAGACTTCGCCCAAGTGAAAGGCAACGGCACCATCACGCAAGCCATTGCCAAGGTGGCGTTGCAAGCCCTGAACATAGACCAGTACGGGCTGGACGAGACCGACAACAAGATACTCACTACCATCATAGACAAGTTTCATGGCGGCCCCGTGGGCGTAAGCACCATCGCCACGGCCATCGGAGAAGACGCGGGCACGGTGGAGGAAGTGTATGAGCCTTTCCTCATCATGGAAGGCTTCATCAAGCGCACGCCCCGAGGGCGCATGGCCACGCCTTTGGCCTATGAGCATCTAGGGCGCAACCCCTACTTGGGTAACACCATGCAGCCAGGCTTGTTTGACTAATCCCCTTACGCCAATGGAACGCATCGCCCTTTTCCCTGGGTCGTTTGACCCATTCACCATCGGCCACGCTGACGTGGTAAGCCGCATATTGCCCTTGTTCGACCGTTTGGTGATAGCCGTAGGGGTCAATGAACGCAAGCGGAGCCTTTACTCCGCCGCCAACAGAGTGGAAACTATCCGGCAACTTTACGCAGACGAGCCGAGAATAAAAGTGGTGGCCTACCAAGACCTTACCATCGACTTGGCGCGCAGGGAGGGAGCGCACTTCATCGTCAAGGGAGTGAGGTCGGTGAAAGACTTCGAATACGAGCGGGAGCAGGCTGACATCAACCGCCAACTGGGCGATGTAGACACTCTCCTGATATACGCCGACCCCGCCCTGTCTAGTATCAGCAGCAGCGTGGTGAGGGAACTGAGCCACTTCGGCAAGGATATAACCCCATTCCTTCCCACCCGTGAAGAGAACAAAAACAAGAAAGAATGATAACATACAATGCCGAGGGCATCAAGATGCCCAAAATCAAGCGACGGGAGACCACCGCGTGGATAAAGGCCGTGGCAGCCGCCCACGGACGCAAGGTGGGCGAAGTGGGATACCTGTTCGTCAACGATGAGCGCATACTGGAAGTGAACCGAGAATACCTAGGGCACGACTACTACACGGACATCATCACCTTTGACTATGACGAGGGAGACACCATCCATGGCGACATCGTCATTTCGCTGGATACCGTGCGCTCCAACGCCGAGTGCTTCGGAAAGAGCTATGAGGAAGAATTGAAAAGGGTAATTATCCACGGCATCCTCCACCTCTGCGGCATCAACGACAAAGGACCAGGCGAGCGGGAAATCATGGAAGCCCACGAGAATGAGGCTTTGGCCCTTTGGGAGCGGCTTCACGCCTCCACGGGACAGTAAGCCCGATGCCCCCAACCATGGGGATAACCGCTTGCCAACGAAGCGTACACCATCGGCAAGTAAGGCGGCAATCGCCGCGAGACCAAGTTCATCCAAAAGCCAGTACTACTGAAATCAAATATCAGTACTACTGCTTTCCAATATCAGTAGTACTGAAATTGAAAAGCAGTAGTACTGACTTTTTTGCCCCTAGCATGACAAAGGCGTAGGCATAAGCCCAGCTCTCGGGAACCAGACAGAAGGTGTCCGCCGAGGGCGCAAACTCCCGCTTTTGGAAAACAAGTTATTTCGCCTGGCAATTCAACTTATTTTGGTCGGCAAAACAAGTTGTTTTCATGAGCAAAACAAGTTATTTTGTTGCGCGAAACAACTTAGATTCAAAAGACACTTGCGTACAACGTATATTTAAAATGAGTTCGACGAAAAGTCGCCAAGACGCGCTCTGCGTCCTGGCGACTTTTCGTCGAGTTCGCACCGTTATAAGGCGTGTGGGGAAACGCGCTTATTGGGCGTTTATCTCCTTAAGCAATCGGTCAGCATGACCCCATGCGTCCATCATGTAGAGCACGTAGCGGATGTCCACACCTATGCAGCGGGCCAGGCGCTTATCGAAATTGATGTCGCTGGAGAGACTATCCCAGTTGCCGTCGAAGGCCAGTCCTATCAGCTCTCCCTTGCCATTGAACATGGGGCTGCCAGAGTTGCCGCCCGTGATGTCATTATTGGTCAGGAAGCAGAGCTGCAACTTGCCCGTCTGCTTGTCTTGATACTTTCCGAAGTCCTTGCGGGAAAGGAGCTCGTGCATGATAGGCTCGGCCTCATATTCATACACCTCGTTGGCGCGGTTCATCTTCTCGATGATGCTCTCGGCGGTGGTATAGTAGCCAGAGGGCTTTCCTCCCAGTTCGAAGCCCCCCACCTGGCCATAGCTGAGACGCATGGTGAAATTGGCGTCGGAATAGTGGGGCAGGTCTTCCTCCATGCGGAGCTTGGCGGCGCAGAGGTATTTCTCCTGCAAGGCGATGCTGTCTTCCAGCGCGCCAGTGCGCTCCATCAGTTCGTTGACGATGTCCATGATGGCGAAACCATAGCTTACGCCTGGGTCTTTCATGAAATCCTTGCCGGCATAATAGAAGCGAGCCCCCGGCTGCATGAGCTTTGACTCACTGTAGAGGTAATCCACGTACTTGGCGCAGTTACCTCCGTAAGCGCTGTCGATAGTGGCATAGAAAGCGGGCAGCCACTCAGCCGACACTTGCTTGCGATAGTTGTCAAGCAGAGCCGCGAGGATGTCCTTGTCGGTAGCCAAGTCCCAGGTCTCGCTATTGTCCTCGAACTCATGGTACTGCTTCTCCGTTTCTCCTTTTGGGCCTTTCACCTCCATGCCGCTGTACACCTGACGGGCACGGTCGGAGAACTCCACGTTTCCGCCGCGGCCGAAGGTCTCCAGCCAACAAGTCCACACGTACTCCAAGGCTTGATGGCGGCTATAGAGACTTGCCAACAAATCGAAGTCCACCTCGTGTTCCAAGAGGTCGGTAGAGTCTTGCCAAGCGCGGATGCGAGCCTCGTATTCCCTCTTTTGGTTGATAATGCCAATGGAGTCGATGCACTTGTTCATGCCGATGGAGTTCTTCCAGTAGTTGGAACTCTGGGCGAACTTGGAGTCATACTTGATGCGCACGGCCTCGTCCGCTCTCATGTGCTTCAGCATCACGGCCTGCTTCACGCCTCTTATCTGTGCACGGGGGGCGTTCTCCGCGTCACGCATTTGCTGTATACCATAGCTGGAGAGATAACGCTCCGTGCTGCCAGGATAGCCCACGGTCATGGCGAAATCACCTTCCTTATATCCCTGCAGGGACACTTTCGCCCACCGCTTCGGCTTGTAAGGCACGTTGTCCTTGGAATAAGCCGCGGGGCCATTGGTCTTGGGATTGGCGTAGATGCGGAACACGGAGAAGTCGCAAGTCTGGCGAGGCCACATCCAGTTGTCGGTCTCTCCTCCAAACTTACCCATCGACTTGGGCACGGCGAAGACCAACCTCAGGTCGGTGAAGTCTTGGTAAGTGGTGGCGTACCATTTGTTGCCCTCATAGAAAGCGTCAATAGCCACGTGCAGGGTGCTGTCCTTTATTTTCACCTCCTGGGTCATGACCTGCTGCAGGGAATCTATCAGCTGGGCCTTGCCCTCGGTAGAGAGGGATTCATACCCTAATTGGTTGACACGGTCGGTAATGTCCTGTTGATCTACCATGAAACTGACGAACATGTTCTCGTTGGGCAGTTCCTCCTCATAGGTTTTCGCGTAAAAGCCGTTGAGCATATAGTCGTGCTCCACGGTGGAGTGGCTGCGAATGGCCTCGAAACCACAATGGTGGTTGGTGAACACCAGTCCGTCGGGCGACACCACCACGCCTGAGCAGAAGCCCGAGAAATTGACTACGCAGTCCTTCAGGGCGTTGTCGCTGGCGTAGAGTCCCTCGTAAGGCATTTGGAAACCATAGCCCTGCATCTGCTTGTAGATGGCTTCGGGCAGATTATAAAGCGTCCACATGCCTTCGTCCGCCTTGGCCGAGACCATGCTCAGCAGGGCGAGAATCATTAGCGATAACTTTTTCATCTTTTCTTGTCTTGATTATGATATGTTTGGTTATTTGAAATGCTTTCCTATCACGGGAAGGCTGCGCAGCGGAAAATCCCGTTTCACCAGGTAAACGGCGAAAACGGCTATCAGCAAAGTGTTTGCCGCCACGGCCAACCCCATGGAGAGATACTTATTGGCCAACAGCATACCCACGCAGAGCACCACAGCCAAGGCCACATAGGAGAGGCAACGGCCAATGGGATAAGCTATCGGGTACTTGCGCTGGCCAACGATATAAGAGAGAGTCATGGCCACGCCATAACCCGCGAAGCCCGCCCAAGCGCAGGCCATATAGCCATAACGGGGAACGAAGATGACGTTGATGGCCACCAGCACCAGGCATCCGATGCCGGAGAAATAGGCACCCCAAATGGTCTTGTCTATCAATTTGTACCAAAAAGACAGATTGAAATAAACGCCCATCATGATTTCCGCCGCCATGACAATGGGCACGACCTTGAGACCTTCCCAATAGTCGCGGCCTATAATGAAGCGCAGGATGTCAATGTAACCCACCACGAAGAGGAAGGCCAGCAACGTGAAGATGAGGAAATACTTCATGGCCTGGGCGTAAGTGTCACGGTTGTCCCGCTCCTTGGCCTTTCCGAAGACAAAAGGCTCATAGGCATAACGGAAAGCCTGGGTAATCATGGCCATGATCATGGCTATCTTGGAGGCGGCTCCGTAGATTCCCAGTTGGGCATGCGCGTCCGCCCCGTGATAAAGATAGGGGAAGAGTATCTTGTCCGCGGTCTGGTTCAGGATGCCGGCAATGCCCAACACCAAGATGGGCCAACTATAGGAAAGCATCCTGCCCATCAGGGCGCGGCACTCTGCCCAGCTGCCCACTCCCGCGGAAAAGCCCTCGCGCAACTCCCGCCAAAAGAAGAAAGTGATGGAACCTGTGCAAACCAGGTTAATATAGAAGGCGTAACCTACCTCCGTACCGCCCATGACGAGATAATAAATGATATTAAGCGTGATATTCAGGCCTATGAACAGCAATTTCAAGGCGGCGAACCGCAAGGGACGCTTTTTGTAGCGCAGGTAAGCGAAAGGAATGCATTGGAACGCGTCAATGGCCACCGTGGTGAACATCACCCAAACGTAGGAAGGATGGTCAGCATACCCCATCAGTCCGCTCAACGGCGAAAGGAAGAGGAAGACCAAGGCCACGAAAAGCAGCGAGGTGGTACCTACCATGGTAAGCGTGGTAGCGTAGACTCGTTGAGCATTTTCCCCTTCCTTGTTGGCGAAACGAAAGAAAGTGGTTTCCATGCCATAGGTGAGGATGACCATCAGCAATGCCGTGTAGGCATACATATTGGTGATTACGCCATATCCGCCCGATGCCGCGCTGATTTTGGCGGTATACAAAGGAACAAGCAGGTAATTGAGAAACCTGCCTATGATGCTGCTCATGCCATAAATGGCCGTGTCTTTGGCCAAAGACTTTAAGTTTGCCATGGTTGCGAGGTTTATCCGAAGAATAGATATGCCACGCTAATGGCGGCCGCTACGCCGAAAAGATCGGCCAACAGACCGCACGCCACAGCGTGACGGGTATATTTGATGCTGACGGCTCCGAAGTAGACCGCCAGGATATAAAAGGTAGTGTCGGTGGAACCCTGGAAGATACAACTCAACCGTCCCACAAAAGAGTCTGGCCCATAATTGCTCATGGCCTCCAGCATCAGCCCTCTCGCTCCACTGCCAGAAAGGGGCTTCATCAAGGCGGTAGGCAGAGCGCCCACGAACTCGCTGTCCAGTCCACAACTTTCCACGCCCCAAGCGATGCCGTCTATCAACATGTCCATGGCGCCAGATGCCCTGAAAACACCTACGCCCACCAATATGGCCACCAAATAGGGAATGATTCTGACGGCGGTGGAAAAGCCTTCTTTTGCCCCCTCTATGAAAGCGTCGTAGACATTCACCTTGCGGAATACGCCCGAGAGGACAAACGTGAGGATGATGCTGAGCAGGATAAAGTTGGAGGCGACACTCGTCACCGTGGCCATGGTGTCCTTGTCCATTTGGCCAAAGACCCATATCACCAGTCCCAAGAACACGATGATGCCCCCCAGGAAACTGAGCAGCACGGGCTGCAAGAGATTGATGCGCTGCCAAAGAGCCGTGATGATGATGCCCGCTATAGTGGCCACGGTGGTGGCCAGCAGGATGGGGATGAACACGTCGGTAGGCTGCGCCGCCCCATAAGAGGCGCGGAAAGCCAGTATCGTGGTGGGGATGACCGTAAGCCCGCTGGTGTTGAGCACCAGGAACATAATCATCGGGTTGGTGGCGGTATCCTTTTTCGGGTTCAACTCCTGCATCTGCTGCATGGCCTTCAGGCCGGTGGGGGTGGCGGCGTTGTCCAGTCCCAGCATGTTGGAGGCTATGTTCATGAAAATGCTGCCCATGGCAGGATGGTTGCGGGGAATGTCCGGGAACAGCTTGGTGAAAAGAGGGCTAAGGCAGCGGGCCAATACGTCGACCATGCCCGAGCGTTCGCCTATCTTCATGATACCCAGCCATAACGCCAATACGCCCGTAAGACCCAGGGAGGTCTCGAAAGCGGTCTTGGAAGAGGAGAACGTAGCGTCAACGATACGTTGGAAGACACCCGCGTCTCCCATGCACAGCTGTATCGCCCCGAAGAGGAAGGCGATGACAAAGAAGGCTATCCAAATGTAATTCAGTACCATAAACGCTTGCAAAGGTAGGCAATTCTTTTCGTATGGCAAAGCGTATGAGGGAAAAATGCCCGCTCTTGCCTGGCGAAGCCCCCAGATAGGGCTGTCCTTTCCCTCGGAGAGGTGAGGAATCATCTCAGATGATTCTAGGAATAGTCTTAGATGATTCTAGGAATAGAGTAAGATGATTCCCACTTTCATCTAAGATGATTCCCTGGCTGGCGGGCGGCTAAGCGCGAGGTAGCCGGGACATTGGGTGAGGCTCCCCGCCGCCTGCCTCTGCCGTCATCGAGGGAAGGCTCCCTCCCTTGCCGCGGGGAGCGGCGGAAAGAAGCCTTCGCCATTGTCATTGGTGTGCGCCCAAGCGTCACAGGTGTATGGCCAAGCCTGCCATGAAATAACGGCCAGGCTGTTCCACGTTACCGATATCCACGTATCGCTTGGCGAGCAGATTGTTCATGTCCACGTAGGCATCCCACTGGCCAGCTTGCCATGCCACTCTTCCGTCCAGCACGCCATAAGTGCCATAGCTATGGGTAACACCCAGATAGTCCACGTAACTGCCCACCCTGTGCTGCAAACGATAGCGCAAGTCAACGAGCAATCGCTTGAAAGGCATCATTCGCAAGCTGGCGGTGAACTTATGGCGCAAGTATTCCAAGACGTAAAGGCTGCGTATGCCTGCCTGCTCCTGGTGGTTCTGCGACATGTAGCAGTAGCTGGCGGAGAAGCTCTCCAGCCATTGTTGCCCGGGAAGGAGCGTGCGTAAGCCCAGGTCAAGGTTGGCCTCCATTCCCCAAGCCTTTATCTTGCCGAAATTCACGGACTTCCACACCACGTCGCCAGCCTCATCTACGGTGCCGTCATCTATCCAGTCTATCAAGTTCGTGTACTGGTTATGAAATCCCTTTACGTCCATTTCCATGCCGCCTGCCACATATCTCGCGCCCACTTCCAATGCCCATAGTTCCTCGGGGCGTAAATGCTTGTCGGCCGCGTGCCCTTTTTGGGAATAGTAAAGCTCCGTGGCCGAGGGCATGCGAAGCGAGCTGTTGGCAGAGGCGTACACCTTCCAGCGGTCGCTTATCCTGTAAGCGGCATCAATGCCTGGATAGACTTTCATCCCCATGTTGGCCCAGCTGTTTTTCACGGCGGTGAAGCCCGCCGACAAGGTAAGCCCCCGCCAGAAGAAGTTATGCTCTAGCGCCAACTGGACATTGGTGCGGTTCAACCCGTGGGTATAGCTCAAGTCGGTGCCATGAATAGGCCGGGGATTGTCCAGCGGCTCGCCCAGCGTAGTGCTCACCAAGTCTTCATCGCGCAAGTCCGCAGCGAAAGCCGTGCGCCCTGCCGCCCAGTCAAAATAAGCGTTGATGCCCACGCCATAGACATCAGAGCGATGATAGTTGAAGGGATATCTTTCGGGCTGGTCTCGATAGAGTTCCCATCGGTCCTCATTGTGGTTCCAGTAAACCGAAGGGCGCAATCGCAGACCGCCCACTTTGGTTTCCGCCACCAAGGCCACGTAGGTTTTCAACGTATGTTCGAATTGGTCATCGGAGGAAAGGCTGTAGAAATTGTTGGAACCGAAATCCTTCACGCTGATGCCCGCATGCCAACGGGCAGTGACCCAAGCGTCTTGATATCGCCCCTGGTAAAAGGCCTTGGCAGTCTTGAAGTCAGTATTCAGCTTGCCCGCGGTGTTTCTCAAGTAGCCATCGCTTCGGGCGTAAGAAGCCGAAAGGGCGTTGTTCCATCTTCCTGAAACTATGTTGCCACGGGCACCCAAGCCAAATGTGCCATAACTGCCCGCTCCCAAGTTGGCGTCCAGGCCGCTCTTCCCGGGCATGCGGGTCACGATATTGATGGCACCCAGCAGTGAGGACGCGCCATAAACCCTGGCGGCTGGCCCGCTGAGTATCTCTATCCGCTCTATGGCGGACTTGTCCACGGGAAAGTCAAAAGAGTTGTGCCCCGTTTGCGGGTCACGGATGCTGACCCCATTGAGCAACACGTCTATCTGCTCATAGTTGCCTCCCCTGACGCTGATGTCTGTCTGGGCACCCATAGGCCCCCGTTGCCGGACATCCACTCCCGCCACATATTTCAGCAGGTCGTTTACACTTTGCACTGGCGCCGCTTGAATCTCCTCCCGGCTCAGTACAGTTACCATTCTCGATTGCTGACGCTGGGTCAGCGGCGCTCGGGCTCCGGTGATGCTCACCTCCTCGAGTTCCCTCTGCATACTGATGAGCGTGTCGGCCCCTATCCTGTACGTTTGCGTGGAAATGCTGTCTGCCTTGGCGCTCGACAGCGTGGCTACGCTCAGCGTACCGATGATGACCTCCCTGCCCAAGTACGAGAAGAGGGCATAGCCCTTGTTCAAGAAACGCTTGAACACGACTACCTCGCGCTTGTTGAAAATCGTCTTGTACATGATTTGATAAATTAAAGAAGCGTTGCCGCCTACGCGGCAAACGGCGCGAAGTTACAACTTTTCCCTTTCAGAATTTGCGTATCTGCGAAGAAAAGCCTATTTTTGCCTTATACAACACAGGTATACATTATATATTATTAGGGACTGACTATGGAAAAAGAGAAGGAAAGACTCATCAGCGAGAATATGAACTACGTGAAAGCGATGGCCGACCATCATCGCGGAAAGGGTGTCGACTTCGAAGACTTGGTAAGCGAAGGCACGCTGGCCTTGATTGAGGCCGCCGGCAAATATGACCCAAGCAGAGGGAACAAATTCGTGGGATACGCCAAGCCCTTCATCGAAAAGGCCATGAGGAAAGCCATCGCGGCCCAGGCCAACGGCGGCATGCAAGTAGACAGGCAAGTAAGCAAGAGCACCCGCAAAGCCGCCCCCGTCTCCATGGACGCTCCCGTGAAGGAGGGAAGCAAATATACCCTGCTTGACATCTTGGCCGACCCCAACGCCACCCAGGGCGACGAGGACACCACGCTGCGCAAAATGACCGAAGACCTGAAAGAAGCCGTAAAGACCTTGGAAGAAAGGGAGCAACAGGTGGTGAACGCTTTCTATGGATTGGAGCACGCACGGCTCACCATGGCGGAAATAGCGGAAGACATGGGGCTGAAACGGGAACGCGTCAGGCAAATCAGGGACAAAGCCCTCCGCAAGATGGCCCGAACCACCAACAACCCCATCTTGCGGGAGCTCTTGCGCGACTAATCGCCCAACCTTTCTTTTACCGCCTGGAGCACCCGCCTCATCTCCTCCATCACCTCAAGAACGTGTCCTTCGATGGCGGCGTTGTCCAGTTTCCCTATCTCCTCTGGGGATAGGGTTTTTAGTGTTTCCTCTACGGGTGACTGTATCACATGGAACGTGGGCAACGACTTGTGCGCCACTTTGGAAACAGGCTCGCGGGAATCTGTCTTTAAAGCTTCGGCTAACTGGCTGAGATAGGATTCGAGTTCCTGTCTGAAACTCTCCAATATCTCTCGCTCCGCTTCCTTGTCGCCATCGGCGTAAGCGGTGAGAGCATCCAGGTTTCCCGCCTGGGGCTCGGTGCTTTCCTCTACGGGCGCATCGCCGATAAAGGGTGCCAATACCTGAGCCAGCTGCGCCCCGTCTATGGGTTTAAACAGACAGGCATCAAAACCTGACAAACGCAAGCTGGGCGCGATGCTGGGATCATGTGCCGTCATGGCCACGCAAGTGGCTTGCTTCAGTTCGGGATAGCGGTGGAGCACCTCCATGCCGTTCATCTCTGGCATCTCGATGTCGATACATATCAAGTCGGGGTGTTCCGCCCTCGCCCACTCCACGGCCTCGGCCACTCGCTGAAATGCCTCCAGCCGCCATTTGTCGCCCGAGATCCTGCGCAGCAACTCGGCGGTAAGCCGCAACTGAAGTCCGTCATCATCCAGTATCATCACCTTGTGGATTGTTTTCTCCTTGCCTTTTCTTTCTTGGGAAGGAATGACGATGGGCTGCCTGTCGGACGCGATAGCCATCTCCTCCCGCTCCGTTTCAGCGTCAGCGGGAGCGGGCTTCACGGGCAAAGTGACATAGAAAGTGGTTCCCTTGCCCTTTTGGGAAGAAAGGGTGATGGTGCCATTGAGCAACTGCGTCAGTTCCTTGGTGATGGACAGTCCCAGTCCCACGCCCTCCTCGCCTTGGGCATTGGCCAGGCGGGTGAAGGCTTGGAACACCTTGCGGCTTTCTTCCGGGCTCATGCCCCTGCCAGTATCGGCCACCTCTATGTGGAAATAGCCATTCCCCACATTGCCTTTCACGCTCACGCCACCCTCCGAGGTATATTTCAAAGCGTTGTTGAGCAGGTTGTCCACGATTTGCCGCATGCGGAAAGCGTCGCCCAGGAACAACTTCTGGGGGCACCCCTGGGTATCACAGGTCAGTCGCAAGTCCCGTTCCTGCGCCATGGGGCGCATCTCCTCCACGCAACTTTCCAGCAATCGGGACGGGGAGAAAGAGGCTACCTGCACCTCCACGCTGCCGCTCTCCAGTCGGTGATAGTCCAACAACGCCCTGACGAGCTGCAATAAATGAGTGGCGGAATTCTGGATATTGCGCAAATAGGAAGCGGCTTTCTGGCCTTTTACGTGTTCCCGCAACAATTCTATGAAGCCTGAAATAGAGGCGGCTGGCGCCTTGATGTCGTGGGTGATGGTCAAGAGCAGCCTCTCTCTTTGGGCCATCAGCCGCTCGGTGTCGGCCTTGGCTTCCTCCAAGTGTTCACTATATCGCTTGCTTTGTCTCACGTCGCGCCCCACGAGATAGAGCAATACCAGTGAGGAAAGCACGGCGATGCCCCCCAGGAGTCCCATCTGCCGCATCACGCCATAACGGGCGGCGGCCGTCTCGCCGATGGCATCCCTTAGCTCCCTTCGTTCGCTGTCTCTTATTTCCTCCAGCAGTTGGGCGGTGCGACGGGTCAGTTCCACGCCCACTCGCTGTTGCCGCTCCTCCCGGGAGCGTATCTTCTCCACTCTCCGCTCTCTCGCTTCCTCCTCTCTTTCCTGTATTTGCGAGAGCACCGTGGCCACGCTGTCACTCACGTCGATGTTGTGGGTGACGGAGTCAGTCTCTTGCGCTCCCTCGTGCTTGGTCACCTTCACCGTGTCGGTGCGCGGCTTGCGGAAAGCGTCGGCCAGTCGCCTGAAGAAACCTTTGCGGGTCTTCACCACTTCCACCACCACCGTACTGTCTTGCTTGGTCTCCACGCTCTTGGGTCTCACCACCACGGAGTCCCTGCGTTCCCGCAGCTGTTCCACCTTGCGTTGCACGTAACTGTCCGAGCTTCCGTTGGCCATGAGGGTCATCACGCTCAGGGTGTTGTCCAGTTTCTGGTCAAGCAGCCAGCGCAGGGAGTCAATCTTTTGGTAGGTCGTGGTGTCGTTGATGGAGCGCTTCAGTCTTTCCGCCAAGTCCTGGGCTCTTTCCACGGCTTGCTCATATGCGTCCCACTCCTCGGCAGAGCCCAGGTAAATGGCACGTTCCCGGTTGTTGGCATCCAAGAGGCTGTAGACCAGGCTGTCGGTGACATCCCGGCGGTTGGCAGCCAGTTCCTCGGCAGTGCCTAGCCAGTGGGAGGTGCGTATGTTGTCATACACCAACCAGATGCAGAGCGCGAGCACCAGCAAGAAAAAGAGATAGCCAATGGTGACTTTTGCGGAGACACTGAGTTTCATCGTGGTGGGAAAAAACGTTGTTTGCCGTCTGCAAACATACGCATTTATTTTGGAAAGTAAGCCTCTTGGGGTAGAAAAGTAGCTGTTTTGCGCGAGAATACCGCCTTGCCGTCCCGCGAAAGGGCCATAAACAATGAGACCCGCCGCAGGCAATTGCCCGGGCGGGTCTACTTTCTCTCATTCACATTCCTCTCTTGGAAATGCCACTATACATGTCCCTTACTGAGCGACGCTATCGCTGGGGGCAGTAGTAGGAGCAGCTACGGTGTCAGTTGAAGTAGTTACAGTAGAGTCAGAAACGACAGTCTCAGGCAGAGTGCCCTCAACACCCTTAGCTGCGAATACATTACTTACAGATACCAATACCATAGAGGCGAAAGCCAATACAAATAACTTCTTCATAATTCTTTCAGTTTTTATTGTTATTAAATATGTTGTCTTGTTGACGCTTATATTTATGCAACGGGCGTGCCAAAAGGGTGACGAAAGAGCTAACTGCCTGATATTGAGGAAGAAGAAAATTTTTATGAGAATTGGGGAAGTGTGGAAATTGTGGAATAAGTGTGGAATTATTCCACAATTCCGTTCCCCAATCCTGTGGAAAACACCCCCTCTGCCGCCTCGTTATTTTGGGGGCTTGGGGAAATCAACTTGTTTCGCTCGGGAAAATAAGTTATTTTGCTTGGGAAAACAACTTGTTTTCGTGTCGGAAATAACTTGTTTTAATCAGGAAAATAACTTGTTTTATCGTGAGTTCGACGAATTCCACTTTATGTGCGCAGCCCTGTTATTGCCAAAC
>OBKR01000167.1_pt1 | contig 84878 bp, 63 predicted proteins | sample 1518991 | NCBI WGS metagenome assembly OBKR01 (sample SAMEA2452117, study PRJEB22498) | human gut metagenome | biome: human feces; feature: human gut; material: feces | place: Australia | collected 2012
ACGATGCCCTTGACAAGGAAATCAATATGTTAAAATTTTACTTGGACACTACTGCAAGAATGCGTCTCTACAGTTTGGTGATAACAGGGCTGCGCACATAAAGTGGAATTCGTCGAACTCACGTTACTGATATTTAATTTCAATACTACTGATATTTGATTTCAATACTACTGATATTTGATTTCAATACTACTGACTTTTCAGGGAGCTTAATCGTTGGAATCTTCCAGGCCCACTAAGACACCAGGCTTACAGATAGAGCGTGGGGACGACGGCTCTCAGCTTGTAACGATAACCTGTCATCGCCGTCATCCCCAAAGCGTAGAGACGCATTCACGTTGAATAGGGAGCGCGACGACGATTCCAGAAACACTTCTTTGGCAAGGATATCCCTGCGTCCCCACATAATGGGGAAGGGCTAAAGCCCCTCTTCGCGCGGCTTCCCATCCAGTAACTCCACGGCCTTGCGCACTATCTCGCTGGTCTCGTTCATCACCTGGAAATATTGGCTCATATCCCATAAGTCCCGGGCCACCAAAGCCTTGAGCGTGACGCGCAGGTATGGCAAAGTCTGCCGGACTTCCTCCTCGTCCTTGGGCTTCACGTCCTGTCGTTCACCTTCCTTGAAGATGGAGTCCACCAGGGCCTGCGGCACCTCATAGTCCCTCATAAACGCATCGAAATCGGGATAGCTGGCCTTCAACCGCTCCCGGTTATCATCGATATAGCGCAAAGCCGCGTTGAGCACGACACTCTTCGCCGTGAGCAAACGATGATACTTCGTGAACTTGGTGGTATCCAAAGGCACGAACTCATCGGGCATAATGCCCCCTCCTCCATAGACCACACGATGGCGACGCAGGGTATAGAAACGCAAGGAGTCATTCAAGTGGATGCTGTCCTCATTGGTAAACTCCCCGTGGCGATAACGGTTGTCCAAGTCCATGGCGTAGTCTTCCAAGTCGCCAGGGGTATAGGGCTTCTGGATGCAACGACCGCTGGGCGTATAATAATGGGCTACCGTGAGGCGTATCATGCTGCCGTCCGGGAAGGGAATGGGACGCTGCACCAAGCCCTTGCCAAAGGAGCGGCGACCCACGATGGTAGCCCTGTCCTGGTCTTGCAACGCACCCGCCACGATCTCGGAGGCCGAGGCGGAGAACTCGTTGACAAGCACCACCACGCGGCCTTTCTTCATCTTGCCGCCTCCCGAGGCTTTCTGCTCGTCACGGGGCGTTACCCTGCCCTTCGTGTAGACGATCAAGTCGCCCCGCTCCAGGAATTCGTTGGCTATCTCTATGGCGGCCATCAAATAACCACCGCCATTGTCCTGGAGGTCGAAAATCAAGTCTTTCATGCCCTTCTGGCTCAGGCTGTCGAGCGCGGCTGATACCTCGTCGTGGCTCGTCAAGCCAAAACTGCCCAAGCGGATATAGCCAATGCCCGGACGTATCATGTAGGCCGCGTCGAGCGTGTTGAGCGGTATCTTGTCACGGGTGACCGTGAAGGCAAGCCTGTCGGCAATGCCCTTGCGGAGCACGCCAAGGTTCACCTTCGTGCCACGAGGCCCCCTGAGGCGGCGCATCATCTCCTCACGAGCCATCTTCACGCCCGCTATGGCCGTGTCGTTGACAGCGATGATACGGTCACCGGGCCTAATGCCCACCTTCTCGGAAGGGCCGTTGACGACGGGCTGGATGACCAACAAAGTGTCATCCACCACGTTGAACTGTATGCCAATGCCGTCAAAACTGCCATTGAGCGGTTCGTTGAGCGCCCGCGTCTCCTTAGCCGTGGTGTAAGAGGAATGAGGATCCAGACCCTCCAGCATGCCCCTGATGGCATCCTCCACCAGTTTTGCCTCATCCACGGAGTCTACATAGAGGCTGGTGATAACCGCCTCGGCACGGCCCAGCTTCTGGATGGCCTGCCTGGAAAGCTGTTGGCGGGTCTGCGCCTGCATAGCGAGAGCTCCCGTCAAAAGCGCCATCGCCCATAGGATATATCTTCTCATACTTATGCCAGTTTAGCTTTTTCCTCCTCAGGGAGGTCTTCCTCTATCACCAAGTTCTCGATGATAAAGTTTTGCCGCTCCATGGTGTTCTTTCCCATATAATACTCCAAGAGCTGCTGCACTTGGTCGGTCTTGTGGAGCGTGACCTGCTCCAAACGCATATCCGGACCGATGAAATGGACAAACTCCTCGGGCGAAATCTCTCCCAAACCCTTGAAGCGAGTGATCTCCGGGTCAGGCCCCAGGTCACGGATAGCCTGCAGCCGCTCCTCCTCGCTGTAACAATAACGGGTGATGAAGTCCGTCTTTCTCTCCTTCTTGTCCAACCTGGCGTCGGCCTGCTCTATCACCTGCTTGTTCTTAATCTTGGCTCGCTTGTTGCGCACCCTGAAAAGAGGAGTCTGCAAGACATAGACATGACCTTTCTTGATCAGCTCTGGGAAGAACTGCAAGAAAAAAGTGATGATAAGCAAGCGGATGTGCATGCCGTCGACATCGGCGTCCGTAGCCACGATGACCTTGTTGTAGCGCAGGGAGTCCAGCCCCTCCTCTATGTCGAGAGCGGCTTGCAAAAGGTTGAACTCCTCGTTCTCATAGACCACCTTCTTGGTCAGCCCGAAGCAGTTGAGCGGCTTTCCCCGCAACGAGAAAACGGCCTGCGTGTTCACGTCACGGCTTTTGGTGATACTACCGCTGGCGGAATCTCCCTCAGTGATGAAGATGGAGCTCTCCTCCTTGCGGTCATTCTTCACGTCGCTGAAATGGATGCGGCAGTCACGGAGCTTGCGGTTATGGAGGTTGGCCTTCTTGGCCCGCTCACGCGCCAACTTAGTCACGCCTGCCATGGCCTTGCGCTCCCGCTCGCTCTCCTTGATCTTGTTCTCTATCACCTCCGCGACATCCTTGTTGATATGAAGGTAATTGTCCACGGACTTCTTGACAAAGTCGCCCACGTACTTGTTGATGCTCTCGCCGCCAGGCGACATTTGCGTGCTGCCCAGCTTAATCTTGGTCTGGCTCTCGAAAACAGGCTCTTCCACGTTGATGGCGATGGCCGCCACGAGACCATTGCGTATGTCACCATATTCATACTTGCCGAAGTATTCCTTGATAGTACGGGCGATATGCTCCTTGAAAGCGCTTTGGTGGGTACCGCCCTGCGTGGTGTGCTGGCCGTTGACAAAACTGTGGTACTCCTCGCCATACTGGTTGGTATGGGTAAAAGCGATCTCGATGTCCTCCCCCTTCATGTGAATGATGTCATAAAGTCCCTGCGAGGTCATATTGTCTGACAGCAAGTCTTTCAGACCATGGCGACTCAAGATGCGCCTGCCATTGTACATGATGGTGAGACCAGTGTTCAGGTAAGTATAGTTGCGAAGCATCGTCTCCACGAAATCATCATGGAAACGATAGTTCTTAAACAAAGTGCCATCGGGCTGGAAATAGATATAAGTGCCATTCTCATCCTGGGAATCGGCGGTATGGTCGCTGATAAGCTGGCCACGCTCGAAGACCAACTCCCGGACTTTTCCCTCCCGGTAAGACTTCACCTCAAAACGGGAACTAAGCGCGTTGACCGCCTTGACACCCACGCCATTGAGGCCGACACTCTTCTTGAAAGCCTTGCTGTCATACTTGCCGCCCGTATTGAGCACGCTCACAGCCTCCACGAGCTTGCCTTGCGGAATGCCACGGCCATAATCCCTGACGCTGACACGGGCATTGTCGATAATATCCACCTCTATGCGGTCACCGCTCTTCATCTTGAACTCATCGATGCTATTGTCTATGACTTCTTTGAGAAGGACGTAAATGCCATCCTCAGGCAACGAGCCATCACCCAAACGTCCGATGTACATACCTGGACGGGTACGCACATGCTCCATGTCGCTCAGGTGGCGAATGTTCTCGTCGGTATACTGTACGGCTTCCTGGGCCGTCTCTTCAGGAAGAATCGTGTTTTGGTCTGACATGCTTATCGGGTTATCGGTTTCTTGAAACAACGCCTTCGCTTATGATTGACGGGATTGAGAGGACCCCACTGGCTCTGCACGCCCTCGTTGCTTTCCATCTCCACCTGGCTCTCTCCCCACTTGAAGCCATAAGCCTGATATCTCGGTATCAAGTCGGCAAAAAGCAAGGCGTTGGCTCCCTTGGCACGATATTCAGGCAGCACGCCCATCAGCAAGAGGTCTACGCCCTCTGTCTTGTGCCACTTGATGGCGCGCAACAGATGCCACCACCCAAAGGGGAAAAGCCTGCCCCTGCGGCATTTCTGCAAGGCGCGGCTCAATGAGGGAATGGTAATGCCCAACCCCACAAGCTTATTGTCCGCGCTGGCATCCTCAATGACCGTCACCAAATTGAGGTCGGCAAGCGGAAAATACATTTTCACGTATTGGTCTATCTGGCGGTCGGTGAGGGTCACGAAGCCATAAAGGTCTTGATAGGTGGCGTTGATCAGGTCAAACAGCTTGTAGCCGTATCCCCGCTGGAAGATATCCTCGCGGGTAAGTTTGCGTACCTTGAGATGATAACGCTCGCTCACCATCTGGGCTATTTTCGTGTATTTCTCGGGAATCTTCTCTGGCACTGACATGTAGTACTCCACATAATCATTGTCTTTTTCCCATCCACCCAACCGCTCCATGTGCTCGGGATAATAAGGATAGTTGTAGATGGTGGGCATGGTGCCCAACTTGTCGAAGCCCCATATCAACATGCCCTCTGGATCCATGTCGGTGAAACCCAATGGGCCAACCATCACTTCCATTCCCTTGGCACGGCCATAAGACTCCACCGCATCGAAAAGGGCACGGGAAACTTCCAGGTCGTCCACGAAATCTATCCAACCGAACCGCACGGCCTTGGTGTTCCATTTCTCGTTGGCCCGGTGATTGATGATGGCTGCCACGCGTCCCACCACCTTTCCATCTCGTAACGCCAGGTAATAGGCCGCCTCACAAAACTCAAAGGCGGCGTTCTTGTCTTGGCGCAGCGTATTCAGCTCGTCGCTATATAGATTGGGCACATCGTAAGGATTGCCTTCATAAAGGTCGTAATGGAACTCTATGAAACGGCGCAAGTCCTTGCGATTCTCTACCCGCTTGATTTCTACTGACATAAATTATAGGATTTAGTCGAAATATAGCTTGCAAAAATAGCTAAAATCAAGCAAATAGCCAAATTTAGGGTTGATTTTCGTGGATTTTACCCGCATCGGGCAGCTTTCGGCAGACCAAAAGAACATGTTGCCTTTCGGAAGTGGTGGTGGCGAAGATGAACACATCCCCTCCATCGCCCAACCGCAACCGCTTCCTTAACTCCGCGGCGGTAAGCGGAAAGTTGCGCACGGCCACGTTGGCGCGGGAGACGCCCATCAAGGCTTGCCGAAGGGCTTTCTTGTTGAACGAGGTGACGGCAACAAGCCGAAAGCATCTGGCAGGCATCCCTGTCGCAAAGCCATCTCCTGAGGCCTCCTCGGCAGGAATAAAGAAAAGATGACTATTAGGAGCGATAGCCCGCGAACGGAAGCGCGAGGCAAAAGCGGTGAAGCAACCCGCCTTCATCACGCTGGCATTGGGCACCAGCAACATGTCTCCTACCCGCGGCACACCGTAAACCAACGGGGGAAAAGCGCATCGCGTATCGCAAGAAAAACAAACATCATCGTTCACGCAATAAAGACGAGGGGCAACTGGAGCGTCCGCAGACAAGAGCAGCAACAACTCCTTGCATTCATTGCCTGAAGAGACCACATGCACCTCGCTCACTCCGCCAAGCTCACAACGCATGGCCTCCACGGCGGCATGCCAATCGAGCATGGGCGACAACTTGACAAGCACCCAACGGGCATGGCGCAACAGTCCCTCCTTGAGCTGGCTGACATCAGGCACGCAATCGCTGATGGCATAGGTCTTTCCCCCCTTGGAATCACGGCGGGCAGGGTCCAGATAAATAAGGTCTACGGCAGGAAGAGCCGGCAGCAAAGCTTCCGCCTCTCCTTGCCTCACCTCCGCATGGGAAAGACCCAACAGCGGAAAGTTCTCCTTGGCCAACGCACAAAGCCACTCTTGCCGCTCCACATAGGTGGCCTGGCCTACTTCCCTGGCCATCCACGAGAAATCGACACCCATGCCGCCCGTCAAATCCACCATGCTTTGAACGCCCAAGCGGCGCACCAACCGGGCTTTATAGCGAGCGGCGGCCTCGCCAGAGCATTGCTCCAACGACAAATGGGGCGGATAGACAATCCCATCCACCGCCGCCCAAGCGGGTATCTTTACCTTAGCCACCTGCCGTCCTCTAACCTGGTCCAGGGCAACAGGCATATCCACCCCGGGGAACCGATCTGCCAGGAAAGCCAGGTGGCGCACGTCTTCATCGGCATGAGAGCGGACAAACTCCAGCGTGGCGGGGTTGAGCAAAGCCATATCAGTCAAGCAACAAGAAACCCGCCACTTCCTCCGGCGAATTGTAGAGAATGCCATCCTCCAACTCCTCGTCGGTAAAACCATCGAGAATCGCCTTCGCCTCCTCGGCCGACACCAGGGGGGTGCCCTCGGCATCGGTCATGGCTATCATGGCTTGATAGATAGCCTCACGGTATTCTTTTACGTCTTGCATAGATTAAAATAGGTTACTGTTCACGTTGGATAACAGAATCACTTGATGACCTTATAGTATTTCCTTGCCGTGGCACGGGAACAGAGGTTGAAATGCCACCACTCCGTACGCAAGGGCATCCACCCCGCATGGCGCATCACCTTGCGCAACAGCTCGCGGTTTGCCTTTGCCTTGGCGGAGATGACTTTCGACTTCACCAAAGCCGCCTCGTTGTCAATATGCGCCGCCTTGCCCATGTAGTCCACTTTGGTGCCCATATCGAGCGTGTCGCCGCGAGCGTCGCAGAGCGTGATGTCCACGGCCATGCCATAATTGTGCATGCCACCGCCACGGGCAGGATTGGAGACGTAGAAATACTTCTTGGTGTTCTTCACCTTGTCCCACATCTTCCGTTGCACGCTCATGGGGCGGGTAGCGTCATAGATTTTCAAGCTCAGGTCGGGCCTAAGAGTCTTAAGATAGACCTGCGCTTTCTTCAATGCCTTGGCGGCCTTGGGATGCAGATAGGCTTCCCGCAAGTCGGTATAGAGCACTTCCCCGCAGAAGTTGTCGGGGCGGGCATACATCAGAGACACCTTGATGGAGGGGTCTATCTCGTGTATGTCCACCAGTCCTTGCCGTTCCATGCGCGCCGCGGTGGCCGACTTCCCGCCTTGGGCAAAGGCGGGAAAAGCCACCGTCCAAGCTATGGCAAAGAAAAAACAATAGCCTATAATCCTACGCATAGTCATCACTGATAGTTTCATCATGCATGTCCACATGGTATCGCGAAGATAGCGAAAATCGGCCAAAGCCGCTCCCCGGTAACACTCTTTAACCATTCCATGCCACGGCTACCCGCGTCCTCGCTCTCGGCCAGCCGAGAACTCGCCGTGGGGGAGGCGGGGAATCATCTTAGACTATTCCCAGAATCATCCTAGATGATTCCCCACCTCCCCCGCAGAGAGGTCGCAGGTAACCGTGGAGGAGGTGGCGAGAAGGCAGCGCGTCGTGATTTTATGGCCGCCGCGGAGGCGCGGGAAAGAAAAAATGCGTATCTTCGCGGAAACAAACATTGAGCAAGATGGAAAGCAATCCTTACGTGAAACAATACCCCGACCTGATGGCGGGCAAGAAGATACTCTACGTGCACGGCTTCGGCTCCTCGGCGCGGTCGGGCACGGTGAAGCGCATACAAGACACATTTCCACAGGCCACGGTGACAGCCCACGACCTGCCCATACACCCGCAAGAGGCCATGGACTTGCTGCGCCGCGTGTGCCAGGAAGAGCAGCCTCATCTCATCATCGGCACTTCCATGGGCGGCATGTATACCGAAATGCTCTATGGATATGACCGCATTTGCGTGAATCCAGCTTTCCAGATGGCCGACACCATGCATGAGCATGGCATGATGGGGAAACAAGTGTTCCAAAACCCCAGGGCGGATGGCATACAGGAATTCATCGTGACCAAAGCCCTGGTAAAGGAATACCGCGAGATGACCGAGCGGTGCTTCGCCCAGGCCGACAGCGAGGAGGAGCAACGCAGGGTGTGGGGACTCTTCGGCGACGAAGACCCCACGGTGCACACCTTCGACCTCTTCCGCCAGCACTACCGCCAGGCGGCCCACTTCCACGGAGAGCACCGCATGACAGACAAGAGCTTCATGAACGGCATCGTGCCCGTGATACGCTGGATTGACGACCGGCAAGAAGGCCGCGAACGACCCATCGTCTACATACACTGGAACGCCATGCGTGACAGCTACGGCAAAGCCCTCTCCAGCCTGCAAAAGGCTTTCAAGTTCCTGATAGAATATTACCAAGTCTATATAGTGGCACCCGCGCCCACCAACGACCACAGTTTTCTCACCGAGGTACAACTGTGGACAGAAGACATCCTCTCCACGCCCGCCCATGACCACATCGTGTTCACCAACCAGCCACACCTGCTCTATGGTGACTACATGGTGAGCGCCTCGGCCATTGAAGGTTTCATGGGAACAGCAGTGCCGCTGGGCAGCGAGGAAATGAAGACCTGGGAAGAAGCCATCATCTACTTTGAGCGGTTGGGAGGACAGTAACCGACACATACCCACCCACCGATATCAGGCAAACATTCACCATGGGGAACCCTATCGAAGCGGAAGAACTCTACGGCAAGGTGGAGGCCGCTCTCCGCGAAACCCGGCTAGACATGGCCTCACGCAACAAACTCTTGCATGAGGCATTGCTGTTTTGCGCCCTGGAAGGAACAAAAGACGAGGGACAGGCCTTCGGCAACCTGTTTTTCCGAGTGGACTACCTTTGCAAAAAGCACGGGGTGAAGATGACAGACAAGGTAGCCATACAAGAGGCCCGCCGCCATGGCAACAGCGACGAACCACCTACGGAAGAGGACTTACGCTATGATGCCCGCGCGGTTTGTATATTCATTTCCGCGGTGACCAACGTCAGCGTGCCTCATGAATTGCGCGGCCTCTTGCCTTCCAACCCAAAACTCCATGAGCCTAACTCCCGCGAGACACGGACACAAACGCGCTGTATCGTGCACGCCGCGGAGAATGGATGGATACGCACCACGCCCGATGAACAGGGCGGATACTATGCCGTCTGCCTACATGACGAGAGCAGAGGAGTAGACAATGGCTACATAGCCCAGCTGGTCAAGGAGGGCACGCAAGTGAACCTATTGGACTGCCAAGTGGAAGATTGCCGAACGAAGGTGGCCGGCGAATGGTGCGGCAAACGGATAACGCCCCGCCTCATCGTGGTGGAGCCAGACTTCCCGCTAGACATCAGCTCCATCGCCACCTGCTTTACGGAGATGGGGCATCACCCCCTGCTCTACCTGCTCAACCAGATGAAACCCCGACAGACCACGCAAGCCATCCTGCTGGGAAACTTCGCCAGCGAGGCTCTCGATGATGTCATCAACTCTTCCCAATACCGTTTCGAGGAGACACTGCGGGAGAACTTCCTGGCAAACGCCATCGACTTCTGCGCCTGCGAAGCATTCAACCCCGCGGAGTTCAAGGAGCAAGCCCGACAGCAAGCGGCTAACCTGGAGGCTACCCGCGACACGCTCTTCCGCCAACACGAAAAAGAGAAAGCCCTGTTGGAGCCCAGTTTCCTTTGTGAGGCATTGGGATTGCGGGGACGCGTGGACTTGATGACCACCGACCTGCAACTATTGGTGGAACAAAAATCCGGCAGGAACCGGAATATCGAAAGAAGCATGCCCAACGGCCACTACGGCTTCCATCTGACACCCCACTATGTACAATTGCTATTATATTATGGTGTCTTACGCTATAACTTCCACATGCCACCCGGCGCGATAGACATCCGCCTGCTTTACTCCAGGTTTCCCCCAAAACAAGGACTGCTGGCGGTTTCCTACTATCAACAGCTTTTCCTGGAAGCCATGGCCTATCGCAACCAAGTGGTAAGCGAATTGCTCGACATCGCCCAAGGCGGATTCGCCCAGAAATTGCCCCGCTTCAACAGCGACGCGCTCAACGTGGCAGGCAAAGGGAACGCCTTTGTCTTGCAATACAAGATACCAGAAGTGGAAAGCGTCACCATCCCACTCCAACAAGCCTCTCCACTGGAACGAGCCTACTTCTGCCGCATGGTGACAAGCGTCATCAGGGAAGAAGTCATGAGCAAAATGGGCGGACAGGAAGGCGTGGCCCACTGCTCCGCCGACCTGTGGAGCATGCCACTGAACGAGAAGCGGGAAGCAGGCACCATATACACAGGGCTCCGAGTGATAGAGAAAACCAAGAGCGAAGGCAGCAAAGGATATGACACGCTCACGCTGAGCATTCCCCCGCAACCCGAAGAAGACTTCGCCCCCAACTTCCGCCAGGGAGACATGGCGTGGCTCTACGCCTATCGGGAAGGGAAGACTCCCGACGCGCGCCACAGCATACTCTATCATTGCACTATCGAACGGATAGAAATGGACAGGTTGGTAGTGCACCTGAGGAACGGACAGCAAAATCCCAATGTGATAGGAAATGGGCCTTTCGCCTTGGAACACGCCGACTCCAGCGGTGGCATGGGAACGCAAACGCAATCACTCCACCTCTTCCTGAGAAGCCCAAAAGACAAGCGCGACTTGCTCTTGGGACAAAGGGCACCCCGCAAGGATGAGACCCTCTCGCTCTCCCAAAGCTATGACCCCAGACTGGACGGCATCCTCTCGCAGGCCAAGCAAGCCAGGGACTACTTCCTCCTGATGGGTCCTCCAGGAACAGGGAAAACCAGCAGGGCCATGCGTTTCATCGTGGAAGAAGCCCTGAAAACAGGCGAGAAGATGCTACTGATGAGCTACACCAACCGAGCGGTAGACGAGATATGCGGCATGTTGGCAGACAATGGGTTGCCTTTCCTCAGGATGGGCAACGAATACTCATGCGAGGAGCGATTCCGCCCCTATCTCTTCACTGCCATGGCACGGCGGCATCCAAAGATGGCGCAAGTCAAGCAAGAACTCATCCAAGCCCCCATCATAGCCGGGACAGTGGCCAGCATTTGCGGCAAACCGGAGCTGCTCGCCATAAGGCACACAGACCTGGCCATCATAGACGAGGCCAGCCAGGTATTGGAACCCTATCTAGTGGGGCTGCTCTGCCAAGTGGGGCGGTTCATCTTGATAGGAGACCATAAGCAATTGCCCGCCGTAACACAACAGAGCCCGCGCGACTCGGTCATCGCCAATGACGAAGAGGGACAGCTCCTGCGCTCTATCGGCCTGAAAGACTGCCGTGACTCCCTGTTCGAGCGACTATTGAGATGGGAAAAGCAAAACGGAAGAAAAGACTTCGTGGGCATTCTGCGTTGGCAAGGCCGCATGCATCCCGAGGTGGCAGACTTCCCCAACCGCATGTTTTATGCCCGGGAAAAACTGGAGCCTGTGCCTTGTCCACACCAAAAAGAACCGGATCTGCCCTATCATGAAGAGGCCAACGACGCGCTAGACCGCCAATTGCGATACCACCGCGTGCTTTTCATCGCCTCTAAAGACTGCCTGGAACCGCAACTGTCCGACAAGGTGAACACTGACGAAGCCCGCATTGTCGCGGAAGTGGCGCACAGGTTAAGAAGATTTATGGGCGAGGGATTCAACGCCAAGACTTCCTTGGGCATCATCGTTCCCTACCGAAACCAAATCAGCCTCATCAGGCAACGACTGGAAGAAAAGAAACTCCCCGAGCTCATGGATATCACCATCGACACCGTAGAACGCTACCAAGGCAGCCAACGGGATGTCATCATCTATAGCTTCACCATCCAACGGCAATGGCAAATGAATTTCCTCACCGCCAACAACTTCGTGGAGGACGGCAAAGTGATAGACCGCAAGCTGAACGTGGCGCTCACCCGTACCCGAGAGCAAATGATCATCACGGGCAACCCCCATACGCTGAAAGGAAACAGCGTCTTCGCCCAACTCATGGATTACTGCAAGGAGAAAGGCGGCTACCTGCGCTCGGAAGACATCTAGCCTACAGGGGCATGCGTGCCCCCTCATTAATATGTCAAGAAATCATACTCGCACTCCCCAAAGAAGGAAAAAACGCTGAAATCCCTCCTATACAGGCTTTCAAAAACGATAGCAGCTTCATGGGGCTACGAAACTAGTTTCATTGCCTTTCGAGACTAGTTTCAAAGGCTCATGAAACTAGTTGCGTTTTCCCGCATTCCCGCAGGCATGGCCAACGTAGCGGAAAATGTAAAGATTTGTCATCTATCCCAGTGCCCACGCCATGCGCCCGTCCCAGGAAATTATGCTCTATAACATAATAACCACACCATGAAGAAGCAAAGTTGTTAAATTACATTAACAAAAATTGGAGGTTAAATGAATTTTAACTATATTTGCATTATATAATATAAAAAATAGGTACACATGTAGTTATTCACTCAAATATTAACCAATCAAAAGGAGAAAATTCTTATGAAAAAGTTAATCGCTATGGCAACCGCGTTGTTGCTCTCCGTAGGTGCTTACGCACAACGCGAGGTAGGTACTTTCACCATCATGCCAAAGGCTGGTATGAACATCGCTTCCATGACGGACTTAGATGACGCTGACGTTCGCATTGGCTTTGTGGGTGGAGCCGAGGCTGAATACCAGTTCACCGACATGTTCAGCGTTTCTGCCGGCTTGCTCTACTCCATGCAAGGATGCACCGACAATAGCGGTGGTGTTGATCGTACCTATAAGATGGATTATCTCAATGTTCCTATCTTGGTAAACTGCTATGTGGTAAAGGGACTGGCCGTGAAGCTGGGTATCCAACCGGGATTCAATGTCAACAGCAAATTTAAGGCAGAAACCGGCAACACTACCGTAGAACAGGACCTCGATGCCAAGACGATCGATTTCTCCATCCCCGTGGGCATATCCTATGAGTTCGCCAACTTCCAGCTGGACGCTCGCTACAACTGGGGCTTGACCAAGGTCGCAAAGGATTCTGACTGCAAGAACAGCGTGTTCCAAATCACCCTGGGCTATAAGTTCGAGCTGTAAGCCATAAGAAAAACGGGAAGCGGAAAAGTTTCCCCTGAAAAATTTGCTGGTTTGGAAAACTCTTCGTATCTTCGCGAAAGTTAAACACAAACGAGAGCTTATCACACAGAAATTCCGACACCGCCACAGATGTCGGAATTTCTTGTATTTGCTTCCGCGAAAAACATTATTAACGCATTAACCAACAAACAAAGACTATGGCATACATGTCACAAGAAGGCTACGACAAACTCGTGGCAGAACTGAAAAGGCTAGAGACCATTGAGCGACCCAAGGCCTCAGCCGCTATCGCCGAGGCTCGTGACAAGGGCGACTTGAGCGAGAATTCTGAGTATGATGCCGCCAAGGAGGCACAAGCACACCTGGAAGACAAAATCAACAAACTGAAGGTAACCATCAGCGAAGCCAAGATCATAGACACCAGCCGACTGAGTGCCGACAGCGTGCAGATACTCTCCAAGGTGGAGATGACCAACATGACGAACAACGCCAAGATGACTTACACCATCGTGAGCGAGAGCGAAGCCAACCTGAAGGAGGGAAAAATCTCCATCAAGACTCCTATAGCCCAGGGCTTGCTCAACAAGAAGGTGGGCGACGTGGCGGAAATCAAGATACCCCGCGGCACCATCAAGTTGCGAATAGACAAAATCAGCATAGAATAAAAGACCATGGATATATTCAGCAAGATAGCGGCGGGAGAGATACCCAGCTATAAGTGCGCCGAGGATGAGAACTTCTACGCTTTCCTCGACATCAATCCCCTGGCCAAGGGACATACCTTGGTCATACCCCGCAGGGAAGTGGACTACATCTTCGACATGGACGACCAAGAGCTGGCCGACTTCCAGGTATTCGCCAAGCGGGTGGCCAAGGCCTTGCGCCAAGCCTTCCCCTGCAAGAAAGTCGCTCAAGTGGTGCTGGGTCTTGAAGTGCCCCACGCGCACATCCACTTGATACCTATCAACAGCGAGGCTGACGTGGACTTCCACAAGGAGAAACTCCATCTGGAAGCCAATGAGATGCAGGCCATCGCCGAGAAGATATACACGGAATTCAAAAAAGGTTAGCGCCGTGAACGCTAACCTTTTTTCTTTTTAATTTCCAGGCACGGTCGAGATTCCGCTCAGACATACTCATCGCCCTTGCGTATCTGCACCTCGTTCACGTATTTCTTTATAAGCGAAGAAGAATCTTCTTTCCTGCATATCAGCAACACATTGTCATGCTCCGCCACGATAAAGCCTTCCAGGCCGCTGATAACGCCCAGCATACCCTTTGGCAACTTAATGACATTGCCATGGCAGTTGTCCAGCGTCACGTCTGAATCCACCACCACGTTGTCCCCGTCCGCCTTCTGGCGCGCCTCGTAGATACCATGCCAGGTACCCAAGTCCGCCCAGCCAAAATCGCACTTCATTACGTATACGTTCTCCGACTTCTCCAAGATGCCGTAATCTATTGACATATTGGGATAGGCAGAGAAGTGCTCCTGTATGTACTCCTCTTCCGCGGCGATAGAGAAGTCCTTGGTCTCCGCGTCGAAACTACGCAAAACGGCAGGCAACAACCTGGAGAAACTCTCCTTGATATACCTTGCGTTGGAAAGGAACAAGCCCGTGTTCCAATAGAATTCACCACTTTCCAGGAACATCTTGGCAAACTCCCGCTCTGGTTTCTCGGTAAAGGATTGCACATGATATAGGTTGTCACCCACGGGGTCGCCCAACTGTATATAACCATAGCCAGGCTCAGGCCTGGTAGGTTTCACGCCCATGGTGAGGAAACAATCATGCGCTTGGACGAACTCCAATCCCAACAAGGCATTTTCCCGGAAAGCGTCCTCGTTCATAATCAATTGGTCGGAAGGCACGGCTATAATACTTGCGCAGGCGTTCCTGCGCCCTATCCTATGGCAAGCCCACGACACACTGGCTGCCGTATTGCGGAATATTGGCTCCAGCAACATATTCTCGCCAGGCAATTCGGGCAACTGCTCCTTCACGAGTTCCCTATATTCCATGTTGGTAGCCACATAGATATGGTCAGGAGGCACAATCTTCGCCATGCGGTCATAAGTCTGCTGCAACTGCGTGCGCCCCGTGCCGAAAAAGTCCACGAACTGCTTGGGCTTGGCGGAGCGGCTGCACGGCCACAGCCTGCGGCCTTTCCCGCCCGCCAAGATTACGCAATAGAAATTATCCTTTGGTTGATTCATAGCTAATAACTTATATGGTTTGACGGAGTAAAGGTAGCAAATATCCGTGAAAGTGCCAATTTATTTAAGATTTTTTCCACTAAAAGTTTGCCAATTCAATTTTTTATACTATCTTTGCACCCGTCTTTAAGCCCAGATGGCGGAATCGGTAGACGCGCTGGTCTCAAACACCAGTGGAGCAATCCGTGCCGGTTCGACCCCGGCTCTGGGTACGAGGTAAAAGGATAAGTGGTTAGTAATAAACGACTTATCCTTTTTGTCTTTTAAAGATGTTCCTGTTTTGCTCCCACAGAGGACTTGATGGCAGACACCTTAAATTGGATTAGATACGATTAAATACGGTTCATAATGAGCAGTAAGTTAAAGAACATATGTACCTATGTTTAGAGGTACAAACAGGCAATTAAATCAGTGCAAAATGCTGATTCTGGGGTAATGATGATAAATAATCATAGAGAATTCCTATTTTTGTAATTGCATAAATATTTTATTGGCACAATTTCATATTAATATGAGTTCCGAAGAAAATATACAACAAGAAAATATACAACAAGAAAGGATAGATAAAGAACTGATCTTAAAACAATGGATAATTGAAAATCCGGATAAAGCAAAAATATGGTATGCTCATTATTCGGGCTCTACTAAATGTGATGATTTCGGCATTAACAGTTTCTTAAACCAATTAGGTAGGGGTTCTGATGTTGATTTTTGGGCCAATGGTTATTGGAATGGATATACAACTTGGGAAATGTGGTTAGATGCATATGAAGCATATTGTGAATTCAAATCTAAAGCACCAGAAAAATGGAGGCAATTAAAAGAAGCCAAGTATCGTGTGTATATACATGATGCTGCACAAGAACTCTTAAGATATTCCATAGGGCATAAACATGCAACTTTTGCTGCACATAAGATTTTGAGTAAATGGATAAATCACAATCAAGAATTGTGGAAAGAAATTACTTCAAAATATAGTTCGGCAATAAAATCAAATGAAGATTATTTACTTCAGGCTTGGTTAGAGACATTCCAATGGAATGACGCTTTTTCCGTGTGGAAAATCAAGGATCCAATTTTATGGAAACAATTTCAAATTAAATGTGATGCAGGAACCATTGTAGAAGAAAGTGTACTTCGTTCCGTTTGGATAGAAACTCACAAAAATAAATGGGAAGAATGGAAACTGCTACAATCCGAATTGTGGAAACAGTTTTATGAAAGCCATAAAAAATTTTTATGGTATGCATACACAGAAATAGAGTGGAGTAAGCATTTAAAAGAAAAAAAGCGAAGGAGGAAGAAGAAAGAGCCAAATTACAGGAGCAAGAAAGAACTTATGAAACAGAAGAATACTATGAGATTCCTGAAGAGGAATGGGTTGAACTCGTAGATTTTGAAGATGTCACCTGGGATTGGGATACGGAGATATTGCATGAAGAAAAGTATAAGTACTTAGAAAATAGCGACCCAAGATTCGAATATAAATGCAAAACCAATGCGGATGAGGATAGAATTCATGCCCCTCTTATTGATCGATATGAGGAGGAATTACGAGAAAATCCAGAGAAGTCTTTATTTATACAGAATTGTTCTGAATGTAACTTTGATGCGTTTGTAAAAAGGACAAGAAAGGAAAGGAAAAGGTTTGACGTATGGAATACAATAAATATTCCTGTGGAAGAATCTCCAGAAGAATTTGCTGACAGAAAAATGATGGAACAATGGATTGTTCGACATCAAACTCAGTGGAACAAATGGAAATATCGTTACTGTTGGGCTAAAGAATATAACAAGTGCAGTTACAGTACAGAAGAATATTATGACGCGTGGAAGCAACTAAAAGCAAACAAATGGAAGAAATGGATTAACGCAAATTTTGAAAAATGGAAACAAGAAGCTCAAGATATTGATTTATGGTTTGCTTGGTTATCTGACGATAATGAGTTGGCTTTTCATCAGTGGGCTTCTTCACATTTGAAGAGTTGGGAGCATTATATAGATCGGTCAATGCAATCAGATTGTGATTTTGCGTACAGTCGTTTGTTTTGTAGTCCTACTCTAGACTTTAAAGATTGGAGGGAAAATAACTTCGAAGAATGGAATTATTGGAAAGAGATTATTAAAGAAGAGATTCTGATTGACGAATTTTCTCATAGCAATCTCTCTTTACCTTATTGCCCTGAATATAAGTTGCAAATACAGATAAAGGAAAAATTGTATAGGCATAGAATAGGCCAAAAAATATTTTATAATCATTTGGCAATAATTTGTGATAATGATAAATATGGATATATAAATGAAAATGGAGAAATTGTTATACCCCTAAAATTTGATTATGCCAATAATTTCTGTGACGGATTGGCGCTTGTAAAAGTAAATTGTAAACAGATGCCATTTTGTGGGAAATACACCAGTGGTAAAACTTTTATTGATACAATGAAATCTGGAGGCCAATGTGGAGTGATAAATACAAGAGGTGAGTATGTTGTAAAACCTCAATATGACTATTTGTCTTCTTTTAATAGGGGGATTGCAGTATTTGAGATAGAAGGAAAACTGAAAAAGATTACTCATGGGGATGTTTGGTGGTACGGGTATAGAGATGGAAAACATGGGGCAATAAATAAAAGAGGTGAAGTCGTAATACAACCAGTTTTCGACGGGTTAATTCAATTGGAAAATGGCGTATTTATAGCAAAAGATCACAATTCTAAGAAATGGGGATTGCTTAGTAATAATACTGCTATAGTAGGTTCTTATGATGTTATAAGAGTTTTAAATAATGGATTATATAAGGTCAATATAGGGCTAAATTACAAAGTTGTATTAAATGCTTTTAATGAAACGGTTTTTGATGATTACGAAGAAGGTAGATGGGGGCTACTCTCTGTAACAGGTAAGCAACTCACGCCTTTAAAATATACTCATATATCCAACTTCCATAACGGACGAGCTTTAGTGAATGTTAATTCCCAATACGATCAACTATCAGGATGGTCTTGTATTGGAGGTTTGTGGGGATATATTAATGAAAAAGGTGAGGAAGTTATGCCATTAATAGCATGTTCTACTTATGACGAATTTCTTGATTGCGTAACTTATCTAGACTATCTTGACAGCCTTGATGCAATGGCAAAAGAACAAAGTTTAGATTATAATCAATATGAAAATTGGCTTATAGAACAAGAAATACTTGAAGAAGAAAAAATGGAAAAGGAATACCAAAAGATAGAAGATGAATATTATTCTAATCGGAAACAAAGAGATACAATGTCGCGTATTAGAAAAGAGAAAAATCTGCCTAATCTTTTCGACTTGTAAATGAACATAACAAAGTCCGAAATCAAAATAAAATAGTAGGCCAATAGATTACCCTTTCATTTTTATCTATTGGCCATTTTTACCAATATCATCGGTCATTCTTCCGCCAATGCACATATACATCCCGTATTGAAATCTCATGGTTAAGATATGCCCGACTGATTTCTGTCGGAAGTGTATAAGCTGGATAGTCGGCAACCTTGAAATGCCAGAAGATGCCTCGGTTGTCGGGATAAACCCGGCAGTTATGCCGTTCGCAGAAAAGGCGTTCACCTTCGGTAGTATAAAGGTAATAGTTGGTCGCCGCTTTCTGTAATTCCGTGTTCTTCTCTTGAAGTTCACGTACTTTTGCAGCAAGTTGTTCCCGCTGTTTTTGCTCGGTTTCGTAAGCAGACAAATCCATTTCACGCCATGAACCGGTCTTGAAATATTCGTTGGTACGGCAGATATATTCGCGGATAGCGTCTGTTACAAAAGGTAAACCGTGGATGTTAGCCAGCCGTGCAATCTGATTGAGGTTGACTTGCATCTTATAGTTGATGTTGGCCGTGCGTTTCATCCGCTTGCTCTCCTCTATGGTGAGTGCGGCTGACAGTTCTTTGCCTAATGCAGCTTCGCGGATGAACGCTGCCACAGACAACCGTGCGGCATTGGCTTTCTGCTCAACTACGGCATATTCTGCTTCGTTGAACTGTATTTCCTTGCGCTTGGTGCGTTTGTTCCCATTTTCTGTTTTCATCTTCTGTATCCTCCTTTTCGTTGTTTGTTTTTGTTCTTATCACGGTCAAGCGTGTTATCGCTGCTGCCGCTACCTGTGCCTATTCGAGCAACTGTCGGTTGAATGATAAGTTCGATTATACCTTCCATTAGATTGCCACTGATAGATGACGTTGCACTTTCTCCATCATTGGATGCTGTAAAATCAGAATTGGTGCCCTCATTGGATGCAGGGTTGCTGTCCCATTCTGTATAATTCTGGTGTCTGTGGTTATGTATTCCTGCAGTCCGACTTTCATTTTTATTGGTATCCTTCTTGTCGTACGATTGCACCACCGCTCCCCATACCGGAACGATGGTGCAAAAGTATAATTGGATTTCGCTAAAATTCAACGATTTGCGTTTCGCTTATTTCGGCGAAACCGTAAACGAAAGAAACGAAATGGATATTGAATTAATCTCGTTTATCGCTATGCTTGAAATCTCATTTTAGCAAGACATTACCGCAACACTAATACCGGATTATTCAGAAGTTGGTCTATCACCGGATGATAGATGGCTCCATCAGTCACGGCTGTAATGGTCGTAACTTTATTCCCTCCATCTTTGGATGAAGCACCGCAATGGAAGATTTGCTCGTCTGTCGTTTGGTAGTCAATGACAATATATCTGTCATGGAATATCCCGCCGGATGTTTGCAGCGAAATAGAAACATCGGGATATTCCCGGCAGAAGTCATTGAGCTCCGCTTGATGTAATCGGTTGCCGATATTGTCTGAGAATACGGTAATCTTTACATCAGCAGGAACATTTTTCAAGAGCACCAACGTCTTTAACCCGATATAATTGTCCACCACGAATATGGGTTCTCTTGGCTGTGGCATAAATCTGTTGGTAAGCCAAATCTGATTCTACTGGCTGGCCGTTGAGTATCAGCCATCCTCTTCTGACGGTAGGATTGCTAAAGTCAAGCATGACATTTGCCAGTTCCGACTTGGTTACGACATTGCCCAATGTATCTATTATGCTGGCAACCTTGTCATCGACAGCCGATAAGGATTTCCGCAAATCAAGCAAGTCTTGGGTGTTCTGGGTTGTCTGCAAAGAAAGCTGGAGATATTCCCTCTGCCCCAACAACGGCTGGTTGTCAACAATGTAGTCCTTCATCTGCTTGAAGATACGAATCAACGCTTTACTTTGCTTGGTCGCCAACTCGCCTTTCAGGACGGTCATGAGCATATATATATACCTTGTTCCGTAAAGGCGTAAGGGTTGTATCGGCGACCACCCCAACTTGAGGTGGAATTTTTGCACCTCAAGATTTCGCACTCTTCATTGGTCAACTGAAACATAAAGTCTTGCTCAAACTTCTCAATATTGTTCTTGACCTGACGATTGAAGTCTTTGGTGCTATAACCATAAATTTTAGCCAAATCCATATCAAGCATTACGCGAACACCCCGGACGTAGTATATAACCCCTTTCAGATATTCGGCATTGACTTCTTCTGCGATAATGTCTTTATCCATATTCGTAAGCTATTATGTTCGTATTTTCTTTAGTCTGCTTTGGTAAGGTAACTCCGCCATTCATTTAATATGTCCGTTCCACGGTCTTTATATCCCTGCTTTTCTGGGCTCCAATGGTTGGGGCTAATGGAAAGCTCACTTGCCGCCTTGATGTCTTTCTTTCCGTCACGCAGGCGGAAATAGATGGTGGCTTTGGTCTCCAAATCATTCTTCTTTGCCGTTTTTCGTATGAATGCAGTCACTTTCATAAGCTTCGATTCTATTTCTGGATTGAACACTACAAAGATAGTGAATTGTTCCAGTTTATCCCAAATTTGTTTTAATCCAATTAAATTGAATCCTTTTATGTTCTGATATAAATATTTAATAATTAGTTTAGTTTAAACTTCATCGTTTTGCTATTTAAACTGATTGTTCTAGATTTAATATTTCAAATGCGGGTCTGGGTACGAGCAAAATTGGCTAAGCAATTGAGTGTCAATGCTTGGCCGATTTTATTTTAATGAATATCCGCATTTTGCCCAATTACTCCCTTGCAAATGAAACTATGCTTCAACCGCGATAGAAGCAAGGATAAATAGTGAAGTATCCAATAATACTTGGCCATAGAAGCAAGGATACTTTGAAGGCGGAAGCTTACCATAAAAATGCTTCTTATTTCCTGTTGGGGGAATTGAGGATATTCATATTTATTTTATATCCATAAGGAAAGGCACGCTTAATTACTAACAATCATTAAAACAGAGGGGAAGGACGCAAGGTTTGCGGGAAAACGACATTTCATGGATAAGAAATAAAAACAGAAACAGCTATGACGATACGTAAACTATTGATGGGAGGCATCGTGGCGTTGGCCACGGCCTCTGTGATGACCTCTTGCGACGACTGGGACGACACCTACTACGTGTTCCCCTATCAGGCCAACGCCATGGTAACGGTGAAGACCGCCAACGACGGCGACTGGTATATGCAACTGGACGACGAGACAACGCTCTACGCCACCAACATGCACCAGGCTCCCTACGACAAGGAAGTAAGGGCGCTGGTGAACTGCTATGAGGTAAGGGGAGACGCCAACGGCTACACAAAGGCGGTATATGTAAACTGGATAGACAGCTTCTTGACTAAGCCCGCCGTGGTAAAACCCACTGGCGACATAGAGAAAACCTATGGCAACGACCCCATAGAAATAGTGAAAAGCTGGATGACAGTGGCCGAGGACGGCTATCTGACACTCAGGATACGCACCCTATGGGGTAGCAACAACCAGCCTCACTACATCAATCTGCTAACAGGATTGAACCCCGACAACCCCAACGAGGTGGAGTTGCGCCAAAACGCCAATGGTGATACGCAAGGCCACTGGGGCGACGCGCTCGTGGCGTTTAAGCTTAAAGACTTGCCCACCAATGGAAAGAAGACCATCACCGTAAAATATAACTCCTATAGCGGTGAGAAGAAAGTGGACTTTACGTTCAGCCAAGGCAGCGTGGCCCAAGACAATGAGGAAATAGAGCGTGCGCCCTACTCCGCCCGGATGAAGTAATTAGCTTTCAACCTGACTATAAAAAGACCGCCGAGACTTGGTTTCCCAACCAGAGGAGCCTGTCTCGGCGGTCTTGCGTTCATGCCATCATCGCGGGAAGCCAAGTTGGCGGCCTTTCCAAAACAAGTTATTTCCCGACGCGAAATAAGTTATTTTCTTAGGCAAAACAAGTTGTTTTCCCAAGCAAAATAACTTGAATTCATGACCAAAATAAGTTGTTTCACAAAAGCGGTGAATAAGGATGCCCAAACAAATCCAATCACTCCCCCAAGCGAACTGGCGATAAAACGAAAGAGGCAGGCCTCAGTGGCCTGCCTCTTTCGTTTAAATGAATGTCCGAGATAGGTTAATCCATCTCCTCGTCTGCCTCGTAACCGCCCATCTCTCGAATGGCGTTCTTCAGCATGGTATATTGCTGGAAGAGGTCATGCACAGGCAAATGCTCGTCGTCGTGCATCGGGCTCTTCAAGTAGAAGGATAGCCACGTCTGTATGCCACCCTTGCCGGCGCGCGCTCCCAGGTCGGCCAGCAACGCCAAATCCAACAATAGGGGAGCGGCCAATATGGAGTCGCGGCAGAGGAAGTCCACCTTGATTTGCATGGGGTAGCCCATCCAGCCGAAGATGTCTATGTTGTCCCATCCCTCCTTGTCGTCGTTGCGGGGAGGATAGTAATTGATGCGCACCTTGTGGAAGATGTCGCTGTAGAGGTCGGGATACTCGTCTGCCTTCAGGATGGTGTCTATCACGCCCAGCTTGCTCACTTCCTTGGTCTTGAAATTCTCGGGCACGTCGAGCACCAAACCGTCCCTGTTGCCCAGGATATTGGTGCTGAACCATCCGCTCACGCCCAGCATGCGGGTGCGGAAAGCGGCAGAAAGCACGGTCTTCATCATGGTCTGACCCGTCTTGAAGTCCTTGCCGGCGATAGGCACTTGCCGCTGCTCGGAGAACTGCCACATAGCGGGAATGTCCAGGCAAGTGTTGGGAGCGCCCATCACGAAAGGTGCGCCCTCGGCGATAGCGGCATAGGCATAGCACATGGAAGGAGCTATATGCTCACGGTCATCGGCCTTCATGGCTGCCTCGAAAGCCTCCAGGCTGTCGTGCACGGCAGCGAAGCGGGGAACATAGATTTCCGTGCTGGCGGCCCATACCACTACCACGCGGCTGCAACCATGCTTCTCCTTGAAGTCACGGATATCTTGGCGCACCTGCTCCATCAGCTCCCAGCGGGTGGCCTGCGGGTCTTTCACCCACGTGCCATCCAAGGCTTTCACGTAATTGGGGTCATATACGCCCTTCATGGGCACTATCTTCTCCAGTTCCTCCTTTACGGGATAGATGTCGCGGTCACGCAACACCTCGGCGTGCATGGCACTCTCGAAGGCGTTATCGGGCAAGATGTCCCACGCGCCCAGCTCTACATCGTTGAGCGTAGGCATAGATACAATCTCGGACACGGTCTTGTATTGTGCCTCCGCACCCTTGCCCACGCGTATTTTCGCCATTTGGGTGATAGAGCCAACGGGCTTGCCCAGCCCCTTGCGAATCATCAACACTCCCGTGATAAACGTGGAACTCACAGCACCCAGGCCTACGCACAGGATGCCCAACTTGCCTTCTGAAGGCTTTACATTAGTTTGCTTCATATCGTAATTATAGTTTGTTATAGCGTCGCCTTTAAGCTAGAGAATCCCGCCCTGCCCATCCGCCTTCGCGAGGAAAGCGGACACGCATACGGGAGTCAGCCCACAAAAGTACAAAAAAACTTTCACGAAAAAATGTTTTTCACATTATTTTAACGATTATACCCGCTTTTCCTCGCCAAGGGAAGATAGTCACCCAGGGGTTCTCCACGGCTTCTCTCTCCGTATGCCATGGAATTGCCCCATGCATACAGAGGAGAAGGGCGGCAATCTAAACTCACCGCGAGAAGGAATATTTACATGTCAGCGGAATATACATATATAATTTCATGTCGCCGGAAGTACAGTATCCTTTCCAGTACCAGCTAAGTGGTACTGGAGTTTCAGCTGGCTGGTACTGCAGTTTCACTTAGTTGGTACTGGAGTTTCACTTAGCTGGTACTAGGAGAGCAATACTACTGACTCTCAAAAGGAGTAAGTACTGGATGCCGCCAGGAATGAAAGCATGCTCCCATGGAAGAAGGATTGGCGGCGGAAAGACACATATGCGCGAATGCCGAACATTGGTGTTTCGTATGTTTTTTCCGATTTTTCTTGGAGGCTTTAATTATTTTTCATATCTTTGGGGTATATTTTACGAACTATAAACATATAGGCTATGAAAAAGACCATTTTATTCTCCCTCCTGATATTGGCACTTGGCTGCCAAACAGCCCTAGCCCAAGAAATACGCGGAAAAATCGTAAATGAACAGGGAAAAAGCATGCGATTCGTGAATTGTGTATTGAGGAACACCGCGGATGGTTCCTATATAGCCAGCGCGGTGACTAACGCCGAGGGCGAATTCAGCCTGCAAAGCACCGCCAGGGACTGCACGCTGAGCTTGAGGATGCTGGGCTTCGTAAGCAAGAAGATGGAATGTGAGGCGGGAAACCTGGGTACCATATTGCTGCGCAGGGAAACCAAGCCATCGGACGAAGAAGAGGACGGCATGAGTTTTCCCCCTGTGGTGATGAACCGCGACACCATGACCTACCACATAGACCATAAGCCGATGGAGGGGAGGAAAAGGCCCGCACTGTTCATAAAAGACAGCACGCTGGTCTACAACATAGACCAAATCCCCTTCAAGAAGACCTTTGCCAACGCCAAGGAACTGGTAAAGGCGTTGCCGTCGGTGGTAAGCCCTGACGGGAGCAGCCTGAAAGTGGTGGGCGCCAAGGTCACCACGCTCATCGTGACAGGCTCATTTGAGAATCCTAATAGCTTAAATGATGTACTGAAAAGCCTGCCCGCGGAAAAGGTGAAGCGAGTAATCGTGGAATACGGAGACGGCCCCACAGAAGACTGGCCTTTCGCTGCCGGCGCGACGCTCAACGTGATATTGAAAAGAAGGTAACAAGGCTTGTTGGCAACCTAAGCCTGCCAACAAATCGGACATAACGAACCCGTAGAGAGGCAAATGCGCGTCTCTACGGTTTTTTGTTGCCCAAGATACATACAATACATCATGGAGCGACGAAAAGTTAGGGAACGCTCCCAAACAAGGCAATAAAAGGCCACGGCGGCCTTAAATCGGGACTGACGTAAAAGAATACGTCCCCACGGCTTTCAAGGCCGTGGGGACGCTTTATGAGGGGATTTCCCGTAAAAGGGAGACTAGTCATTGAGCTTAGCGCAGATAAACTCGCGGTTGAGACGGGCGATATTGGAGATGGTCTCATTCTTGGGACATACAGCCTCGCAAGCACGCGTATTGGTGCAGTTACCAAATCCCAGCTCGTCCATGCGCTTGATCATGGCCTTGGCACGCTTGGCGGCCTCGGGGCGGCCTTGGGGCAGCAAGGCCAACTGACTAACCTTGGAGCTGACAAACAACATGGCTGAACCATTCTTGCAAGCTGCCACGCAAGCGCCACAGCCTATGCAGGTAGCGCAGTCCATGGCCTCGTCAGCGTTCTCCTTGGGTATCAAGATGGCGTTGGCGTCCTGTGCCTGACCTGTACGCACACTGGTATAACCACCGGCCTGGATAATCTTGTCGAAGGCGGAGCGGTCTACCATGCAATCCTTGATGACAGGGAAACCAGCGGAACGCCAAGGCTCCACGGTGATAACATCGCCATCGTTGAAACGACGCATATACAACTGGCAGGTGGTGGCGCCACGCTCGGTCTTGCCATGAGGCGTACCATTAATATATAGAGAGCACATGCCGCAGATACCCTCACGGCAGTCGTGGTCGAAAACGAAAGGCTCTTGGCCCTCGTTGATCAACTCCTCGTTGAGGATGTCGAGCATCTCCAGGAACGAAGTATCATCGGGGATGTCCTTCATCTCTCTTGTATCGAAATGACCCTTCTCGTGGGGGCCGTTCTGCTTCCAATACTTCAGTGTGAAACTTATATTCTTAGCCATAGTCTGATTAATTCTTATAGTTACGTGTTTGTACCTTGATTGCCTCATACTCCAGCGGTTCCTTGATAAGCACAGGAGCCACCTCGTCCTTGCCCTGATATTCCCAGCAGCCTACGTAGAAGAAGTGTTCGTCATCACGCTTAGCCTCTCCCTCTTCGGTCTGGTGCTCCTCACGGAAGTGGCCACCGCAGCTTTCCTCACGGTGCAAAGCGTCATAAGCAATCAACTCTCCCATGATGAGGAAATCACGCAGATGGATAGCTTTGTCCAGCTCGGTGTTGAGACCCTCTTTCTGGCCAGGGATGAAAAGGTTCTTGTTGAACTCGTCACGCAGCTCGGCAATCAGCTTCAAGCCTTCCTCCAGACCAGCCTTGGTACGACCCATACCAACGTGCTCCCACATGATATGGCCCAACTCCTTGTGGATAGAGTCTACTGAGCGCTTGCCCTGGATGCCCATCAAACGGTCAATCTCAGCCTGCACGCCCTTCTCTGCCTCCTCAAACTCAGGCAGGTCGGTAGAGAGACGAGGCCAAATGGCCTGGTCTGCCAGGTAATTCTGGATAGTATAAGGCAATACGAAATAACCATCGGCCAAGCCCTGCATCAAAGCGGAAGCACCCAAACGGTTTGCGCCATGGTCAGAGAAGTTGCACTCTCCGATAGCGAACAGGCCGGGGATGGTGGTCATCAACTCATAATCAACCCAGATGCCGCCCATGGTATAGTGTACGGCGGGGAATATCATCATGGGGTTGTCATAAGGACTAACGTCAGTAATCTCTTCATACATGTCGAAGAGGTTGCCATAACGCGCCTCTATCTCGGCACGGCCCAGGCGGTTGATGCTCTCAGAGAAGTCAAGGAACACTGCCAAGCCAGTGTTGTTTACGCCATATCCCTTGTCGCAACGCTCCTTAGCGGCGCGGGATGCAACATCGCGGGGAACCAAGTTACCGAAGGCCGGATAACGACGCTCCAAATAGTAGTCGCGGTCTTCCTCAGGAATATCCTTGCCTTGCAAGGTGCCTGCCTGCAACTTCTTAGCGTCCTCCAACTTCTTGGGCACCCAAATACGGCCGTCGTTACGCAAAGACTCTGACATCAAGGTCAGCTTGCTCTGCTTATCACCGTGAACAGGGATACATGTGGGGTGAATCTGCACATATGAGGGATTGGCAAAGTAAGCGCCCTTGCGATAGCACTGAACAGCGGCGGTACAGTTGCAGCCCATAGCGTTGGTGGAAAGGAAATAAGTGTTGCCATATCCACCCGTCGCGATAACAACAGCGTTGGCGCTGAAACGCTCCAGCTTACCACTTACCAAATTCTTGGCGATGATACCGCGGGCACGGCCATCCACCACCACCAGGTCTTCCATCTCATAGCGGGTGTAAAGTTTCACCTTGCCGGCCTCTACCTGGCGGCTTAAGGAAGAATAAGCACCCAACAACAGCTGCTGACCTGTCTGTCCCTTGGCATAGAAAGTACGACTTACCTGAGCGCCACCGAAAGAACGGTTGGCCAACATGCCGCCATACTCACGGGCAAAAGGCACGCCCTGTGCCACACACTGGTCGATAATGTCATTGGAGACTTCCGCCAAACGATAGACATTTGCCTCGCGGGCACGATAGTCACCACCCTTTACCGTATCATAGAACAAACGGTAAACGGAGTCACCATCATTCTGGTAGTTCTTGGCGGCATTGATACCTCCCTGGGCGGCAATAGAGTGCGCGCGACGGGGAGAGTCTTGTATGCAGAAGTTAAACACATTGAAGCCCATTTCGCCTAAAGAGGCGGCTGCGGAAGCACCGGCCAAGCCAGTACCTACCACAATAACATCCAACTTCAGCTTGTTCTTAGGGTTCACCAAGCGTTGGTGAGCCTTGTAGTTAGTCCATTTCTCAGCTACTGGACCCTCTGGTATTCTGGAATTTAATGTTTTAGCCATAATATATCAAGTTTACTCATTCACATTAAATTAATACATACTCAAGCTAGGTGCGCAATGGAAGGCAAAAGCCAGCACCACGAGCAGGAAGCAAACCATCAGAATGGTAGTATATACCAAACCGATAGCCTTCCAACGGCTGAACCATATCTTGCCGTTGATGCCCAGCGTCTGCATCGCGCTCCAGAAACCGTGAGAGAGGTGGAACCAAAGAGCTACCAACCAGATGATGTAGAGCACTACATAGACAGGATTGGTAAACGTGTCTTGGATGAAAGCGAATCCATCAGCGGGATGATGACCCACGCTCATGCCGGTAAGCTCAGCGAACATCATGTTAAACCAGAAGTTGAACAAATGCAGCAACAAGCCCAGCACTACGACAATACCCAACACGAGCATGTTTTGGCTGGCCCACTCTACCTTCTCAGGTTTAGCGGTCACGGCATAACGCTCATTGCCACGGGCATTACGATTTTGTGCAGTCAGGATAAAAGCGTAAACGATGTGAATCACGGCTAATGCCGCAAGACCCAAGGTAGCAACCAAAGCGTACCAGTTGGCCCCCAGCAATTCACAAATACCGTTGTAAGCTTCACCTGAGAAAAGTGCAACGACGTTCATGGCGCAGTGGAACGTCAGGAAAAGAATTAGCGCGATACCGGTTACCGACATCACTACTTTCCTACCAATAGATGAATTGATTAACCACATAAATGATTGAAATTAAATTATTTAAAGTTTAAAATTACGCTACGCTGCTGTCGCTCGTGTTTTCTGGCAACGATAATGGCGGCCCAAATACCTTGATTTAGGTATCAAGCCCCGCTGTATCGTGCTGCAAAAATACGATATTTTAATGATTAATCAAAGGCTTTTCCCCAAAAATTCAATTTTATTTCTTACTTTCGCGCAAAAATAGTTACGCTGGTATATGGTTTCCAACTACGACGTGATAGTGATTGGTGGCGGGCATGCTGGATGTGAGGCCGCCGCCGCGGCAGCCAAAATGGGCGCGAGAACTTGTTTGGTGACAATGGACATGAACAAGATAGCCCAAATGAGCTGCAATCCTGCCATCGGCGGTATAGCAAAGGGGCAAATAGTCAGGGAAATTGACGCATTGGGCGGACAGATGGGTATCATCACCGACCAGACGGCTATCCAATTCCGCATGTTGAATATCGGAAAAGGCCCTGCTGTATGGAGTCCCCGTGCACAATGCGACAGGGGGAAATTCATTTGGGCCTGGCGTACGGCCTTAGACCACACACCCAACCTGCACATTTGGCAAGACCAAGCCGAGGAATTAATCGTGGAAAAAGGGGAAGCCGTAGGCATTCGTACTATATGGGGTATGGAGATGCGCGCCAAGAGCATCGTGGTATGCGCAGGAACATTTCTCAACGGGCTGATGCACGTGGGCAGAAAGCAAGTGGAAGGCGGCAGATGCGCCGAACCAGCAGTACATCACTTCACGGAAAGCATCACAAGATGGGGCATTTGCTCAGAAAGAATGAAAACGGGCACGCCTGTTCGCATAGACAAACGCAGCGTACACTTCGAAGACATGGAGGAACAGCCTGGAGATAAAGATTTCCATCAATTCTCTTATATGGGCAAGCACAGAGCCTTGAAACAACTCCCCTGCTGGACATGCTTCACGAATAGCGAAGTGCATGAAACCTTGCGGGCAGGATTGGCAGACTCTCCGCTCTATAATGGCCAAATCAAAAGCACCGGGCCACGCTATTGCCCCTCTATAGAAACCAAACTCGTGACCTTTCCCGACAAAGAGCAACATCCTCTTTTCCTTGAGCCCGAAGGAGAGGAAACTAACGAGATGTACCTAAATGGCTTCTCTTCCAGTATGCCCATGGACGTGCAACTAGACGCCATTCACAAGATACCTGCGTTAAGGGACGCTGTCATCTATCGTCCAGGGTATGCCATAGAGTACGACTATTTTGACCCAACACAATTAAAAAACACGTTGGAATCGAAGATTTTGCCTGGCCTATTCTTGGCGGGGCAGGTAAACGGCACTACAGGTTATGAGGAAGCAGGGGGACAAGGGTTAGTAGCGGGCGTAAACGCCGCCATCCATTGCTTTGGGGGCAATCCACTGGTAATGGGAAGGGACGAGTCTTATATTGGCGTTCTCATCGATGACTTGACCACAAAAGGCGTGGATGAGCCCTATCGCATGTTTACTTCAAGAGCAGAATATCGCATCTTGTTGCGACAAGACGACGCAGACGCACGCCTCACGGAACGAGCTTACCGATTGGGCATAGCCAGCAGAGAGCGTTACGAATGGTGGCTGGAGAAGAAAGAAGCCATCGATAGAATCATTACTTTCTGCGAAAATCATCCCGTGAAGCCTATCGAAGTAAACGCCCGACTAGAACAGCTTGGCACCACTCCGCTGCGCGCGGGATGCAAATTGATAGACCTTATCGTCCGTCCACATCTCAATCTCAAAAATCTTTCTGAGCTAATACCCGCGCTCAAAGAAGAATTGGAACGTCCGCTGAACCGAAAAGAGGAAATTGCGGAGGCAGCGGAAATAAGAATGAAATATAAAGGATACATCGAGCGGGAAAAGATTGTCGCCGACAAGATGCGCCGACTGGAGAACATCAAGATAAAAGGACGCTTCAACTATGAAGAGTTGCATGAGATCTCCACCGAAGGAAGACAGAAACTGCAGCGCATAGACCCCGAGACACTTGCCCAAGCCAGCAGAATACCAGGCGTGTCTCCTAGCGACATCAACGTACTCTTGGTGCTATTGGGCAGATAATTCCGCAGGCTGGCACTGAAGGCTATCGCCAGCCATCCAAATCAAACAAGAACATCATACAAAAATAAAACAACATGAACAAGCAATTACTTTTGGACAATCTGCGTTGCATACACGATTGGCCCATTAAGGGGGTGAACTTCCGTGATGTCACCACCCTATTCCAAAACCCCGATTCCTTGAAAGAGATTTGCGATGCCCTTTACGACATCTACAAAGACAAAGGCATCACCAAGATTGTAGGCATAGAGTCGCGCGGCTTCGTGATGTCTTCCGCCTTGGCAGTACGCCTAGGCGCAGGCATTGTCTTGTGCAGGAAGCCCGGCAAATTGCCTTGCGACACCGTGCAGGAAAGTTACGCCAAGGAATACGGCATGGACACGATAGAAATCCACAAAGACGCCATCAGCGAAAATGATGTCATCTTGTTGCACGACGACTTGCTGGCCACGGGCGGCACCATGAAAGCTGCCTGCAACCTGGTAAAGCGTTTCCATCCCAAGAAGATATATTGCAACTTCATCATAGAGTTGGTCAACGAGAACATGCATGGCAGGGATGTCTTCGACAAAGACGTGGAAGTGTCCTCCTTATTGCAAGTGTAAAACGTTCCACGTGAAACGAAACACTTCGAAATCCTAGCGGGAATAGGCATTCTGGCAAGTGAAACACGAAAAAGAGCAAGATAGGCTGGCAAGGCTAAAGAACATTGTGGCCAACATGCCAGAGAAGCCCGGCAGTTACCAATTCTATGACGAGGCACACATTATTATATATGTGGGCAAGGCCAAGTCTTTGAAACGCCGGGTGGCCTCCTATTTCCACAAAGAGGTAGACAGGTATAAGACGCAGCTGTTGGTTTCCCGCATCCACGACATATCTTACACCGTGGTGAATACGGAGGAAGACGCGCTATTATTAGAGAACAGCCTCATCAAGAAATACAACCCTCGCTACAACGTGTTGTTGAAAGACGGGAAAACATACCCTAGCATCTGCGTCACCAATGAGCCTTTCCCTAGGATTTTCAGCACACGCCACATCAACCGCAAGTTTGGCACCTATTATGGCCCATACCCGCATGTGGGTGCGATGAAAGCTATTCTTGAGCTTATCAAGAAGCTCTACAAGCCCCGCACGTGCAGATTTCCCCTCACGGGAGAGTCTATCACCGCAGGGAAATATCGCCCTTGCCTGGAATACCACATCCATAATTGTGGCGCGCCCTGCATTGGGAAGCAAAGCCTAGAGGAATACATGGAGAATATCCGTCAGGCCAGGGAAATCCTCAAGGGCAACACACGGGAGGTGAGCAAGCTGCTCTATGACATGATGATGGAGGAAGCCTCTCGATTACGCTTTGAGCAAGCAGAGGAATTAAAGCAAAAGCATCTGTTGCTGGATGATTTCGTAAGCAAGAGCGAGGTAGTTAGCCACACCATCACCGACGTGGACGTATTCACCATCATTGATGATGACAGCAAGAAAAACGCCTACATCAATTATATACATGTGAAGAACGGCTCCATCAACCAAAGTTTCACCTATGAATACAAGCGCAAGCTGGACGAGAGCGACCAAGAACTGCTCTTGACGGCCATTCCGGAAATCAGGGAACGCTTCCACAGCACGGCAAAAGAGATTATCGTCCCCTTTGAGATGGACTGGAAAATGAAAGATGCCACCTTTTTCATTCCACAAAGAGGCGACAAGAGACACCTCCTGGAGCTATCCGAGATGAACGGGAAACAATATAAAGTGGATCGCCTGAAACAAGCGGAAAAACTGAATCCTGAACAGAGACAGACACGCTTGATGAAGGAGTTGCAAGACAAGCTCAAGCTCCCCAAGCTACCCTATCAAATAGAATGCTTCGACAACAGCAACATATCGGGTACGGACGCGGTGGCAGGCTGCGTGGTGTTCAAGGCCATGAAGCCTTCCAAGAAAGACTACCGCAAATACAATATCAAGACCGTGGTAGGGCCAGACGATTACGCCTCCATGCAAGAAGTGGTAAGAAGGCGTTACGCCCGCATGGTTGAAGAGCAGACTCCCCTGCCCGACCTTATCATCACCGATGGCGGAAAAGGCCAAATGGAAGTAGTAAGAGAAGTTGTCGAGGACGAGTTAGGGCTGCGTATTCCCATAGCCGGACTAGCGAAAGACGACAAGCATCGCACCAACGAACTGCTATACGGCTTCCCGCCCAAGGTGATTGGCATGAAGACCGATAGCGACCTCTTCCATGTGCTCAGCCAGATACAGGATGAGGTACACCGCTTTGCCATCTCCTTCCATAGGGACAAACGCTCAAAAAGGGCGTTACACTCTGAGCTGGACGACATCAAGGGCATAGGCCCCAAGGCCAAAGAGGCATTGCTCAAGCGGCTGAAGAGCATAAAACGTGTCAAAGAAGCAGATTTAGAGACACTTACAGAGGTATTAGGGCCTGCGAAAGCCAACGTCTTATATCAATTTTATCATGCTAATGATATAGCCGCGGCATCCCAACAACAAAAATAAAGGAGGACTTTTACTTTATATTGTCTTCGATTCGCACACTTTTCCCTTACAGGGAGAAGACAGGCGGCATCTCAACAATAAAAACAAAAAGCGAGCTTTTTATTTTGTATTGTCTTCGATTTGCACTATCTTTGCATCAATAGAAACCCATTATGAGAATTGTCATACAGAGAGTGTCAAAAGCCTCCGTCACCATCGCGGACAAGGTGAAGTCTGCCATCGGAAAAGGCTATCTTATTCTCCTCGGCATAGAGGAAACAGATAGTTCGGCCGACGTGGATTGGCTGGTAAGAAAAGTGATTGGCCTGCGCGTCTTCGATGACGAGCAAGGGGTGATGAACCGCTCTATCATGGACGCAGGGGGTGAAGTGCTGGTCATCTCGCAGTTCACCCTCTTCGCCTCCTACAAGAAGGGAAACCGGCCTAGCTGGCTACGAGCCGCGAAACATGAGATTTCCGTGCCCCTCTATGAAGAGTTTTGCCAGAAACTAAGCCAGGAACTGGGCAAGCCCGTAGGCACGGGAGAGTTTGGCGCCTATATGCAGGTGGAACTGCTCAATGATGGCCCCGTGACAATCTGTATGGACACAAAGAACAAGGAGTAAGCCATGACCATCAAGGAAGCTCAACTCACTGTGGATCAGTGGATAAAAGAACATGGAGTGCGCTATTTCAATGAACTTACCAACATGGCCTGCCTCACGGAAGAGGTGGGCGAGCTGGCCAGGGTCATAGCCCGCACCTATGGAGAGCAAAGTTTCAAGCCTGGCGAAAAGCCCAACTTGGGGGAAGAGATGGCCGACGTGCTTTGGGTATTGCTCTGCCTGGCCAACCAAACGGGCACAGACTTGACGGAAGAGCTGCGCAAAAGCCTCGAGAAGAAGACAAAGCGCGACGGGCGGAGACATCTCGACAATCCCAAATTGAGAGCCTCTGAGAGCGATTAAGTGGCCTCCTGGGCGACACGAAAGCGCCACGTTCCGAACTGAACGCGAATTATAAACCAAAAACATACTATTATGACTACAAACCAACACGAACACGATTGCGATTGCCAGCACCACCACGAGGAACTGAGCAAGTATGACGAAGCGTTGCTGCGCTATAACACCAACCTGGACGACCAAGAGGTAAGCGACACCGTCCATAAGCTGCTAGAGGAAAAAGCCACCGAGAACAACACCTTGGAAGTGAAGAAATTCCTGCTGGGCAGCGTGGAACTGACCTCCCTGCGCACCACCGACAACGACGAGAGCGTCTTGGCCATGGTGGAGAAAGTAAACCGCTTCGCCCACGACTACCCTTCCCTACCCCACGTGGCCACCATCTGCACCTATCCCAACTACGCTGCCTTGATTAACGACAGCCTTGAGGTAGACGGCGTGGAAATCACCAACGTCTGCGGCAGTTTCCCCTCTTCACAGACCTTCCTGGAAGTGAAAGTGGCCGAGACAGCCCTCGCCGTGAAAGACGGAGCTACCGAAGTGGACATCGTCATGGCTGTGGGCAAGTTCCTGAGCGGTGACTATGAGACGGTCTGCGACGAGATACAGGAGCTGAAATCCATTTGCGGCGAGCGTCCGCTCAAGGTAATCCTGGAGACGGGCTGCCTTGGTTCTTGCGCCAATATCAAGAAAGCGGCCATCCTGGCCATGTACGCCGGCGCTGATTATATCAAGACATCCACGGGCAAGGAGAAAGTGTCAGCCACGCCAGAAGCCGTTTACGTGATGTGCCAGGCCATCAAGGAGTACTACGAAGAGACGGGCATCCAGATAGGGCTCAAGCCCGCGGGTGGCATCAACACCGTGATGGATGCCGTCAATTACTACACCATCGTCAAGGAAGTGCTGGGCAAGGAATGGCTTACGAATAAGTGGTTCCGCCTGGGCACCTCTCGCCTCACCAACTTGCTTATCAGCGAGATAGTGGGCAAAGAGGTGAAATACTTCTAGAAGCCACCTCCCACGACCGGGAAAAGCCCGTTTCCGCCGCCGTAAGGCACTTCCCCGGAGGGATGAAAACTCCTGCCTCAAACGCGATAGCAGCGCGCCAACCGCCACGCTGCTATCGCGTTTCCATTTTTACCCCAAGTCGGCCATGATACTTCAACCCAAATCATTAGACCGCCCAAGGTTCTTTTCCCTTTCTTGTGTACAGCTCTTCGGAATTATTGGATACTTTGCCATTTACCCAAGGGTAGTTTGCCGTTCACCCAAGGGTACTTCGGCAAGTAAGTAATGATACTTTTCCGAGGTTTCTGAATCCAAAAAGCAGGGCTTGTTTTTGGGGGTTCAAAACAACTTGTTTTGCGTCGCGAAATAAGTTAATTTGCCAAGGAAAACAACTTGTTTTGCCGAGGAAAACAAGTTAATTACGAAAAGCGTCAAGATGTTTAGCGGATTTTTCGTATTTTTGCAGGACAAAGAGTACTATGGAGCAACAGAAAACCACATCGACAAGCTATCCTGAGCTCAGTTCCGACTGCCTGCCAGCGAACTTCCTCAGAGAAGAACTACCCCATATATTCCGTCAAGAAGAGGATGGAACCGAGGGGAAACTGCGCGTGCTTTCCCTTTTCTCGGGTTGCGGCGGCATGGACTTGGGTTTTGAGGGCCATTTCATCGCCAACCGCAAGTCGTTTGCCGCCGATGACGAGCGCATCGAGCGGGTCATCAACGACGACTGGTTGCTATTGCGCCCTACCCGCTTCCAGACAGTCTTCGCCAACGATATCCTGCCCGAGGCCAACGTGGCGTGGAATGCTTACATGCGCCGCTTCGGCTATTCCCCGGAGATATACCACTGCCAAAGCGTCGTGGAACTGGTGAAAGCCCAACAGACGGGGGCGGACATCTTCCCGCGAGACATCGACGTGGTAACGGGAGGCTTTCCCTGCCAAGACTTCAGCGTGGCGGGAAAGCGACTGGGATTTGACTCCCAGAAGGATGACAAAGGGCAAATCCGCACGGACGACAAGCCTTCGGAGGAGACCCGCGGCAAGCTCTATTACTGGATGAAACAGGTGATAGACATCACGCGGCCGAAGATATTCGTGGCGGAGAACGTAAAGGGACTCGTCAACCTGGGCAACGTGAAAGACATCATACAACAGGATTTCGCCAGCGCGGACGGCAACGGCTACATCGTATTGCCGCCAAAAGTGCTCCACGCGGGCAACTACGGCGTGCCCGAGACCCGTGAAAGAGTCATCTTCATTGGCGTTAGAAGAGACGCGCTCAGACCTGAAGCCATCAAGGCTTTGGAGTCGGAAGTTATCCCAGTGGAATACGACCCCTACCCCATTCCCACGCACACCGGAAACATCAAGGACGAAAGCCTGTTGCCGGCGGTCACCACCCGGGACGTATTGAAAGGCCTCAAGGAGCCTATGGAGACCGCAGATGAGTCGCAACGCTACTATTCCGGGGCTAAATACCTCCGCAATGGCTCCCAGGGGCAGACGGAAATCAACCTGGATGGCATGGGACCCACGATTCGCTCAGAACATCATGGCAACATAGAATACCGCCGACTGTCGGCGGAACATGGCGGGAAGCAAGCCGCAGAACTGGCCAAGGGACTGAAGGAACGCCGCCTCACCCCAAGAGAATGCGCCCTGATACAAACCTTCCCACCCGACTACCCCTTCGTGATAAGAAAGGAGAGCGAGAGAAGATTTATCCTTAGCCCCAGTGGCGCTTACAAAGTGATAGGCAACGCCGTGCCCCCCGTATTGGCATTCCACTTGGCCACCCGCCTGGAACAACTGTGGCCTAAGTACTTCGTGTAAGCTCTGGGTGGGCAACGAATGACGGTATATGAATAAAACAATAGCCATTTGTAACGCGTAGAGACACATACCTGCGTCTCTGCAAGCGGGTTTTCATCATAAAGTTCCAACAACGCGGGCCTCACGCCTTGCCGAGACGCAAGGATGCGTCTCTACTGATTTTCGCCGAACTCACCTTATTTATCATGTAACGGCAATACGCACATCGTCCGCAGGCAATTCCCAAAGGCTTATAGGCCTCTTACCACTTAGTTAAACAGACTGATTTATTCTTATAATAAGTTAACAAATGGGGGGGTAAAGGTTTATTCGCTATATTCGCGAAAGGAACTTTGACATCGCGAAATGTCGCACTACCATGAGCGAGAACCTTGATTATTAACCCATAAAAACTAAGAAAACATGCTAAGGAAAACCGGATTATTACTGTTTGCGCTTATTGCCTTGCTGTTAGCTTCATGTGACAAGGTAATGCAAAACCTGGGTGGAATGAAGATGGACTCACCCGAAGTGTTGGAAAAGGCCAAGGAACTGGCCAAGTCGCAATTTGATGCCTCCAAGTGGAAGATAGTGTCGGTGGACTGGGACGAGGAAAGCGGTCAAGGAGAATTGGAGGGAAACGTCACTTCCATACGCTTCTATATGATAGACCAAGACGGCAAGGCCTGGCAGCAGACCTTCATCGCCTCATTGGGCTGGAAAGCCGGCGACCTGGACGAGACTCCTTTTGCCAAAGGCGACAAGCTTGACAATCCCAAGGATTACCCCGCCCTGGACCTGGAGAAACTAAGCGGGGAGCAATACACGAAGATGATAGAAGACGCGAAAGCCATGCTTCCCAAGGGCTACAAGTATAAATCCTTGGACATGTTCTCTATCAACACCTACGACAAGGAGCCTATCTCCTTTACGTTGAACGTGGTGGAGGACGGAAAGGAAACCGTCTCGAACGCTGGACGCACTTCCATCGTGTTCTATGAAGTGCGCTTCACGGCCGATGAAAACGGCAAGTTGACCATGAAGGAATAATCACTAAAATACCGCCATATCAGCCCTCGTTCGGGTGATATGGCGGCTTATTCGTTTCACGCGGACAGGCAGACCGCCGCGTTTACTTCTCCCTTTTGATCACGTAATCCAGGTAAGTGCTGAGCGCCAGGTTGATTTTCTCGTCGCGAACATATTGCCGCAGGAAGTCGGAAGCCTCTCGATGGAAATCCCACATGCGGCTTTCCGCGTACTCAATGCCACCATTCCGCTTGGTGAAGTCCACCAAACGGGCGATTTCATCGGGGGTTATCTCGTTACGCTTCACCTTGCGCGCCAACTCCATCATAGTCTCGTCTTGCGTGTGGCGCAAGGCGTAGAGCACGGGAAGGGTGAGTTTTCCCTCGGCCATGTCGTTTCCCGTGGGCTTGCCGATGTCCGAGGAAGGGTAATAATCAAAGATGTCGTCGCGTATCTGGAAGATGATGCCCAGGTTTTGGCCAAACTTCTTGGCGGCCTCGATAGCCGACGCGGGAGCGCCTACGGCCAATGCCCCAATACCGGCGCAAGCCTCAAAGAGGGCGGCGGTCTTCTGCTTGATGACCTGATAGTACACCTCCTCGGATATTTCACTGTTACGGATATTGGTAAGCTGCAATATCTCGCCGTTGGAAAGAGTGCGACCCAGCTCAGCCAAGTAGCGCACGATGTTCTCGGAATGGGTGCGCGAGACACAAAGCAAGGCGGTGGAAAGGATGTAATCCCCCACCAACACGGCTACCTTATTATCATAGCAGGCATTCACGCTGGCTTGCCCGCGGCGGGAATCACTCTCGTCCACCACGTCGTCATGCACCAGCGAGGCGGTGTGGAGCAATTCCAGTCCCACGGCGGCATGCTGCACAACCTCATTGACCCGACCGAAATTGCTGGCCATCAATAGTATCAACATGGGGCGCATGCGCTTCCCCGCCCGCTGGCGTATATGGTCGAGGGCCTGTGACAAGAGGCCGTCGGGATGGCTCATCGATTGGTTGAACAATGCGATAAAATCTTCCATCTCGCTGGCGATAGGCTGCCTGATAATCGACAAATAATCCATAGATATCCGTAATTTGATACAAAATTAATGCTTTTTCCCGTAATTGTAATGGAATTTTTGTAATTTTACGCAGAAAAACGGAATAAATATGGATAAATTGTTTCTTCTTGATGCCTACGCGCTGATATATCGGTCATATTACGCACTGATAAAAACGCCCCGCATCAACTCCAAGGGGCTCAACACGTCGGCCATCATGGGTTTCTGCAATACGCTCAACGAGGTGCTGACCAAGGAAAAACCCACCCACATAGGCGTGGCTTTCGACCACGGACTGACCTTCCGCAACGAGGCGTTCCCTGAATATAAGGCACAAAGAGAACAGACTCCAGAAGACATCCAACGCTCCGTGCCCATCATCAAGGATATACTTTCCGCCTATCGCATCCCTATTCTGCAAGTGGACGGCTATGAGGCCGACGACGTGATAGGCACCATGGCCAAGCGGATGGGGGCGCAAGGCGTGGAGACCTACATGCTCACGCCCGACAAGGACTATGGCCAGCTGGTGGGAGAACACGTCTACATCTTCCGCCCCAGGCATGGCGGCGGTTACGAGACGATGGGGCTCACGGAAGTGAAAGCGAAGTTTGGCGTGGAGACCAGCGGGCAAGTCATCGACATGCTGGCCTTGATGGGCGACACGGCGGACAACTATCCCGGCTGCCCCGGCGTGGGAGAGGTGACGGCCAGGAAACTCATCAACCAATTTGGAAGCATAGAAGAACTGCTGACGCATACCGACCAGCTGAAGGGGAAGTTGCGCGAGCGGATAGAGACCCACGTGGAAGACATCAAGATGTCGAAGTACCTGGCCACCATCTGCACCGAGGTGCCCATGGAAACAAAGCTCGACGACCTGAGAATCGTGGAGCCCGACTACGAGAAACTGTCCGCCATCCTCCAGGAATTGGAGTTCAAGAGCTTCGCGGACAAGATACTTAACAAATCTGAAAAAAGCCTAAAAAAGAAGAATCGACAGCTCGATATATTCGCGGAATTTCAGGCCGAGAGTACGGAAAGTTATAAAAACGAGAGTTTTGAGAGCCTAAAAACGATAGTTCATGACTACAAATTGGTTGATAATCAGGACGAAATGCGCCGTCTTTGTGACTTTTTCCTTACAAAAGAAATTCTCAGTCTAGACACGGAGACCACTTCCACCAACGCAATAGAGGCCGAATTGGTGGGTTTGAGCTTCTCGGTGGAGGAACACGAGGCATTTTATGTCCCCGTGCCCAGTGAGCGGGAGGAGGCGGAGAAAGTCGTCGCCATCTTCAAACCCATTTACGAAAACGAGCGGATATTGAAGGTGGGGCAAAACATCAAGTACGACATAGAGGTGTTGCGGCACTATGGCGTGGAGGTAAGAGGCCGCCTGTTCGACACGATGATAGCCCACTACCTCCTGCAACCCGAGCTGCGGCACAACATGGACTACATGGCGGAAGTGTATCTCAACTACAAGACCATCCACATAGAGGAGCTGATAGGCCCCAAGGGAAAGCAGCAGGCCAACATGCGGGACCTGCCGCCCGGGGAAATCTATGAGTACGCCGCCGAGGACGCAGACATCACGCTGCGGCTGAAGAACGTCTTGGAGCCGAAGCTGAAGGAAGTGAACGCCGAGCGGCTGTTCTGGGACATCGAGATGCCACTGGTCAACGTGCTGGCGGACATGGAGCTGACGGGCGTGAGGCTGGACACCAAGGCGCTGCAAGAGACTTCCCAGGGACTGGGCAAACGACTGGAGGAGCTGGAGCAGCGCATCTACCGGCAGGCGGGGCACTCCTTCAACATCGCCTCGCCCAAGCAGGTGGGCGACGTGCTGTTCGACGAGATGAAGCTGGTGGAGAAGCCCCGCAAGACCAAGAAAGGACAGTTCGTCACCAGCGAGGAAGTGCTGCAGCAACTGCGGGGCAAAGCCCCCATCGTGGCCGATATACTGGACTACCGGGGATTGCGCAAGCTGCTGAGCACCTACATAGAGGCCTTGCCCAAGCTGGTGAACCCCAGGACGGGGCACATACACACCTCGTTCAACCAGACCATCACCGCCACGGGAAGGCTCTCCAGCAGCGACCCCAACCTGCAGAACATACCCGTGAGGGACGATGACGGCAAGGAGATACGCCGCTGCTTCATACCCGAGGAGGGCTGCCTCTTCTTCTCCGCCGACTACAGCCAGATAGAGCTGCGCATCATGGCCCACCTCTCGGGAGACGAGAACATGATAGCCTCCTTCAACGGAGGGCACGACATCCATGCCGCCACGGCCGCCAGGATATGGCACAAGCGGATAGAAGAGGTGACCGCCGACGAGCGCAAAAAGGCCAAGCAAGCCAACTTCGGCATCATCTACGGCATTACCACCTTTGGACTGGCGCAGCGCATGGGCATCTCCAACAACGAGGCCAAGTCATTGATAGACGGCTACTTCGCCACCTTCCCCAAGGTGCACGAGTTCATGGAGAAGGCCAAGGAGAGCGCCCGCCAGAGGGGATACGCCGAGACCCTCTACCACCGCCGCCGCTACCTGCCGGACATCAACAGCCAGAACGCCACCGTGAGGGGATTCGCCGAGCGAAACGCCATCAACGCCCCCATACAAGGCTCCGAGGCCGACATCATCAAGGTGGCCATGATACGCATCCACGACCGCTTCCGCCGCGAGGGCATCCGCAGCAAGATGATACTGCAGGTGCACGACGAGCTCAACTTCTCCGTCCTCCCCGAGGAGAAAGAGCTGGTGGAGCGCGTGGTGATAGAGGAGATGCAAGGTGCCTGCCAGCTCAGCGTGCCCCTGACGGCCGACGCGGGCTGGGGAAGCAACTGGCTGGAGGCGCATTGACCCGCTCCCCCACCCCACCGGCCAACCCCGATTGCACCCGCGGGTAGCGCGGAAAAGACCGCGGGGTAGCGCGAGAAAGACCGCGGGGCGGCGGCCAAAACAACTTGTTTTGCCCATCAATTCAACTTGTTTTGACAGGCAAAACAACTTGTTTCCGCGAGCAAAACAAGTTGTTTCCCGTCGCCCGTCCGCTCTTATTGGAACAGCTGGTCCAGGTACTGGTAGAACTCGGGGCTCTCGCCCACCACGATCTTGGCTATCTTGTCCTCGGGGTCAACGACTATCTTCGTGGGGTAGCCCTCCACGGCATAGAGCAGGCTCACGTCGGGATTCCCCTCGTTGCGCACGTGCAGCCAGGGCAGGGCGTGCTTCTCCACCGCCGCTTTCCACACCTCTTCCTTGTCACGGCAGTCTATCCCGAGGATTTCCATCTTGTCCCTGTACTTCTCGTAATATCTCTTCATGTCGGGAATGCCCTTGACGCACCATCCACACCAACTGCCCCAGAAGTCCAGCACCACGTATTTGCCACGCAAGGAGATGAGCGCGAGCGGCTTGCCCTGCAAGTCTTTCAAGGTGAAGTCGGGTGCCAGGGCGCCCTCCACTACCTTTCCTTGGTTCTCCAAGAACATCCGCTCCCGGCGGAGCCTCTCCTCAAACACTTGCGCGATGGGAGACAATGGCCCCTTTTTTACCCGTTCGGTCAGCGTGAGGTATAGCTTATCCATCCTTTCACTTTCAATATTGCCAAGTATAAACAAAGACAAGTCGCTATCCGGATACTGGCGAACGTAGGCGGCTTGCAGGCTGTCCATCTGGTGCCACGTGGGCAGATACTCCTCATTATAAAGCTTTTCCGTCATCACATGCTCCATAGCCTCCATTCTCTCCCGATAGGGGCGGCAGGCTTTCTGTATCGGCGCGTAGGCGGCGTTCAGCCCGCTCCCCTCCACTCGCCAGTCTCGCATCGAGCCCGTCACCTTAAACTGCTCGCCCGGGAGAAGGACCAGGACAATGGCCTTGCTTTTCTCCTCGCCAGGGGTGATAAACACCTTGTAAGCGATAGTGTCCGTCTCTGCCATATAGGTATACCTGGTTTGGCCTGGCATGATTGTGTCCAGCCGCAAGTTTCTATATCCAAGATCCGAGACGAGACATGACCCCACCAGCAAGGTATCGGTTTTCAACTCATCCAACTCAAAGTCTATCGTGCCCCTTTGGGCGGTCTGCGCGAAGGCCGTCAACGGCGCGGCGCAAGCCAGCAATAATAATGTCTTTGCTCTCATTGTCCAGTGTTTAAGTATATCTATTCATGTATTCACGGCAAAGTTAGTGATTTTTTTGACCTCGGCGCGATCCGCGGGCGTTAATCTTCCACCATTTTCCCCCCCTCCACGCGCCGCTATCTCGATAATTTCCATTAACTTTGCAGGCGGTTAAACAATACAATAGACAAGACATGGCTTTAAAATGTGGTATAGTGGGACTCCCCAACGTGGGCAAGTCCACGCTGTTCAACTGCCTCTCCAGCGCGAAGGCGCAGGCAGCCAACTTCCCTTTCTGTACGATAGAACCCAACCTGGGCGTGATCACCGTGCCCGACGAGCGGCTCAACAAGCTGGCCGAGCTGGTGCACCCTGGCCGCATCGTGCCCGCCACCTGCGAGATAGTGGACATAGCGGGACTGGTGAAAGGCGCTTCCAAGGGCGAGGGACTGGGCAATAAGTTCCTGGGCAACATCCGCGAGACGGATGCCATCATCCACGTGCTGCGCTGCTTCGACGACGACAACGTGGTGCGCGAGGGCGGAGACCCCGTCAATCCCCTGGCCGACAAGGAGATCATAGACACCGAGCTGCAGCTGAAAGACCTGGAAACCATCGAGGGACAGCTCTCCAAGCAACAGAAGATAGCCTCCGTGGGCAACAACAAGGACGCCAAGATAGCGGTGAGCGTGCTGGAGGCCTACAAGAACGTATTGGAACAAGGCAAGAACGCCCGCTCCGTCACCTTCGAGAGCAAGGAGGAGCAAAAGGTGGCCCACGACCTCTTCCTGCTCACCGCCAAGCCCGTGCTCTATGTCTGCAACGTGGACGAGGCCTCGGCCAAGACCGGTAATGACTACAGCCGGCAGGTGGAGGAAATGGCCGCCGCCGAGGGAGCGGAAGCCCTGGTGATAGCCGCCAAGACAGAAGAGGACATCGCCGGCCTGGAGACCTACGAGGACAAGAAGATGTTCCTCGACGAGCTGGGACTGGAGGAGAGCGGCGTAAACCGCCTTATCAAGAAGGCCTATGCCCTGCTCAACCTGCAAACGTTCATCACCGCCGGCGAGATGGAAGTGAAGGCCTGGACGTTCCACAAGGGATGGAAGGCGCCGCAGTGCGCCGGCGTCATCCACACGGACTTCGAGAAGGGTTTCATCCGTGCCGAGGTCATCAAGTACGAGGACTATATCCACTACGGCTCCGAGGCCGCCGTGCGCGAGGCGGGCAAGCTGGGCATAGAGGGCAAGGAGTACGTGGTGCAGGACGGCGACATCATGCACTTCCGTTTCAATGTATAACCATTCATATCCCCTAGTGTCATGATTCCCTTCCTCAACTACATCGTCTGGGACCCCTCCCCTATCGCCTTCCACCTAGGCTCCTTCGCCGTGCGCTACTACGCGCTCTGCTGGATGATAGGCCTCGGCCTGGGCCTGCTCCTGATGCAGAAGATTTACAAGCAGCAGGGCTTCAAGGTGGAGCAGGCGCAGTCGCTCTTCTTCTACATATTCATCGGCGTGCTGATAGGCGGCCGCCTGGGGCACTGCCTTTTCTACCAACCCGACTATTACCTCTCGGCCTGGGACCACGTGGTGGAGATGCTCCTGCCTATTCGCCACTTGCCGGAAGGCGGCTGGCGGCTCACGGGCTATGAGGGACTGGCCAGCCACGGCGGCGTGATAGGCATGCTGATAGGCATCTGGCTCTACTGCCGCAACGAAAAGATGTCGGGCTGGATGGTGCTGGACAACATGGGCATCTGCTCGGGCATCACGGCCACGTTCATCCGACTGGGCAACCTGATGAACTCAGAGATTATCGGCAAGGTGACCGACGTGCCCTGGGCGTTCATTTTCGCCAAGGTGGACGGCTATCCCCGCCATCCCGGCCAGCTCTACGAGTCGCTCGCCTACTTCTGTTTCTTCCTCCTCATCCTCTTTGTCTACCGCCGGCTGGGGCCGAAGAGCGTGGGCAAGGGACTCTATTTCGGCCTCTGCCTCACCCTCATCTTCACCTTCCGCTTCCTGATAGAATACACCAAGGAGATACAGGAAGCCTTCGAGGCCAGCCTGCCCATAGACATGGGGCAGATACTCTCCCTGCCGCTCATCGCCATCGGCGTGTGGAGCCTCGTCAGGGGCTGGAGATTAGTCAAGAAATAACATACCCCGTGCGGCTTTCCGCACGGGTTTTTCTTTTCTCCCGCTCATATCCGACGGCTCACGATATTGTCGTCACGGGCAAGATGCCATTTATCGCGTGATTCCCCCGCTCAGACTTGTGCGGCATCACATTTTTCGCTATCTTTACGTAGACATAAATACGCAAGCCCATGAAAGCAAGAGAGTGCCCATATTGCCATGAGAGCATATCCAAATCAAGATGTTTCCGCTATATTCTGAAAGGAAGAAACCGCTCCCTTCAGTGCAATCACTGTCATAAGCAAGTCAGCCTCCCGCGAAAGCCCATCCCGGATGAGTTGTGGGGAATGCCCGCAGGTATCGGCACCACTTGCTCCATGTTCTTCTTTCTGTTTCACATGCAGTTCGATTTCTTGACATCCGTGCTCTGCAGCCTGCCCATTATCGCCCTCATTATACTTGCGATGATGGCCTACTCGCTCTGCAAAATGAAGTTCTCCAAAGAAGAGGACACGTGACGCCGCAAGCGAGACGGGAAACAAATCCACTTATTTTGCCCTTCAAAACAACTTATTTTCCTTGGCGAAACAAGTTATTTTGCTCATCAATTTAAGTTATTTTGCCCGCGAAAACAAGTTATTTTCAAGGAGCATTGCGGACTCTACTGAAAGCCGCTCCTATTACGATTTGTTTCATCCATGTTGTCGCGACCAAAGTGTAGAGACGCGTTCTCGCGTCTTGGCACCCCGCCAGGCCATGCGCCATTAGCATTTTTCTCTCTTGCGGAGACGCGAGAACGCGTCTCTACGGCTTTCTCTCGAACACACATTACATTGACAAGCGCGCTAGGCGAAAAAACGCCCTTTCCCGTTAACCACGTTCAAGCAAGTATAATCTAGCTTAATTATCGGGTGGGAAACACCATATATATAAAGGATATTGATACCTTTGCGTCCAAAACGAGGCAACGCCTTTTGGCATTGGGCACAATGAACAGGTTTCTTTTCATAACGATATTCCTTTGGGTGGCCAACTTTTCCGCCATGGCGCAGGCCTACAAGGTGAGCGGGCACGTCTTCCTCCACGGCCAGCCACTGTCCTTTGCCTCCGTCAAGAATGCCCATACCGGGGAAGTGGCGTTGTCGGACTCCGTGGGCTGTTATGAGATAGAGGCGAGCGCAAATGATAGCCTTGTTTGCGAATACCTGGGCTGCGCAAGCAAGACCATGCCCGTGGCGGGACGGAAGAGGCTGGATTTCCAGTTGGAGGAGGAGTCCACGAACCTCAACGGCGTGGAGGTAGTGGCGCGGAGGAGGCCCGTTCAGATGTCGCACAACGGCTTCGTGGTCAACATGGATGCCGTGCGCAAGGACGGCAAGTTACTCTCCGACGTGCTGCCGCAGCTCCCCACACTCCGTCTCAAGGACAACGTACTCTCGATGGCGGGAAAGAGCGGCGTGCTGGTCTACCTGAACAACCACCAGGTCTATCTCTCGGACGGGGACTTGATGGCTTACCTCAACTCGCTGGGACTGGAGAACATCAAGCGCATCCACGTGATTTCCACGCCCCCGGCCAAGTATGAGGCGGAGGAAAACGTGGGCATACTGGAGATAGAGACCACCAAGAACATCCACCCGGGTTGGCAGGCCCGCTTGCTGGGCAAGGCTTCCGTGGCCCATTACCTGACGGGCGGTGCGTCGGCCAACATACTCTACTCCGGGAAGAACTTCACGATAGGCAACACTCTGCTAGGCAGCCTTGGCAACGCCTACACCCGCAGCCGATACACCAACGATTTCGGCGACTACCTGGTGGCTACGGACTGCCCCAAGAAATCCACCGAGAAAGTGGTGATGACGCTTACCACTTTCAGCCTGGACATCAGTGATCGCGACCATCTTTCAGCCACCTTGCAATTGCCATGGCTCCACCACGGGCGCGATTACGACCTGGCGAACGACACCAGGTATTTCTCCCTGGGCAGCATGGCGGTGGACTCCATCATGTCTTCAAAAGGCCAAGGACGCTCCGCCAACTACCAGGCGAGCGGGGAAGTAAACTACGCGCACGCCTTCAGCGGGCAATCAGCCCTCAATATCACCTTGGGCTACATCAACAGCTACGTGAGAAACCGCAGGGACTGGCACTCACAAACCACGACCGCGGCCTCCACCCTGGACGAGGACTTCTACAGCGCGGGGCACCAGAAGCATGACATCTACACGCTGAAGGCGGATTTCAGCCACGATTTCAAACACTGGAAGCTCAACGAGGGCTACAAACTGGCCTACACCCACTCCACTTCCTATAACGAGGAGAACGAGCGGCTGGTCGCGGACGCCACTCCGCAAGACCTCTTTGGCTACAGGGAGTGGAACCACGCGCTCTACGTAAACGCGGAAACAGCCTTGCGCCCGCTGTCCCTCAGTCTCGGTTTAAGGGCGGAATATACCCAGACCAAGGGCATCTCCTATTCCCTGGGCACGACAAACCGCGACCACTATTGGCGGTTGTTCCCCGTGGTGGACGTGGTATATCCTGTCAACGAAAACAACACGCTGAGTCTCAGCTACGCGGGCAGGATAAGGCGGCCCAGCTATTGGTTGCTGGACCCCTTCCGTTGGTACACCAGCAAGTACGATTACTCCGAGGGAAATCCTTTCCTGAAGCCCGCCTACATCCACGACCTCTCCCTCTCCTACATGCATGGCAACGCCCTCTACGCGAAGCTCTATTTCTCCAAGACCGACAAGGACTTCGGCCGCATGGTGTTCCTGGACGGGGAGAACATACAGAACCAAGTGGAACGGACGGGCAACTTCCTGGACATCGCCGAGTGGGGAGCGGACTTGGAGTATAGTCCCCTACTCTGCTCCTGGCTGGAGACAAAGCTCTCCGGGGAGCTGTTTTACGCCAGTTACACCTCCCATCAAGCGGCTTTCCAGAACGTCAAGGGTTGGGGATGCGTCTTCTCATGGGATAACACCGTCTTCCTGGGCAAGCACTTCTCCGCCTCCTTGTACGTGGAAGACGACTTGCCAGGATATTATAACTACCGGAAATGCCACAACGCCCTGCTGCTGAACGCCGGACTTTCCTACACCAACAGCAAGAAGAACCTGATGGTGAGCGTCAAGGCCGAGGACTTGCTCAAGAACGGAAGCCCCAAATACACATACTATTCGAATGGCGTCAAGCAATCGTTCGACAACTATTACGACAGCCGCCGCATCGAGGTATCACTCGTCCTGAAGCTCGGCAACTCCTACAACAAGGCAAAGGCAAACTTCCAGTCCTCCAATGCCGAGGAAAAAGAGCGGTTGTGAGGCGTTCCATTCTGAGAAGGACATACACTAGCGATTACAATCCAAAAGAAATGTTTGCTGATTTAGTTCACAAACAAGAAAGTGTCTAGTGAAATCAGGAAAAGAAACGACATATCCGCGCAAAAAAGTCAGTACTACTGAAATGGAAAAGCAGTAGTACTGAAATGAAATATCAGTAGCACTGCGTTGGGCAAGTCAGTACTACTGCGTTTTTAACCCAAAGGGTTCGCCCTAGAAAAGATGGTGACTCCTATGCGTCTCTACATCTTTTCGTTAAACGCACGAAATATTCCCCTCAAATCAGTACAGCGTATTGATTTTTTTGCTAACTTTGCCAACGAATTTACAAGAGAAGTTTTCCAAAACGGAAAACTTTGTTGCGATAAACAGAAAATCTAGTTACGAACACATTACAGGCTAATATATCTTGAAAGCAATGGAAATCAAGAACTTCACCATCACCAAGAGGGACGGCAGCAGCGACCGTTTCAGTTTGGACAAGATCATGAACGCTATCATAAAGGCATTCAATTCCGTGAACGAACCCGCTGACTTGGGTTGTATCTCCCGCATATTAAGCCACCTCGACATACACGAGGGCATCAAGGTGGAAGACATACAGAACCAAGTGGAAGTAGCCTTGATGAAGGAAGGTTACTACCAAGTGGCCAAGAGCTTCATGCTCTATCGCCAACGCCACACGGAAGACCGCGAGACCATGGAGAAAATGAAGTTCTTGGCGGACTATTGCGACGCGGCAAACGCCGCCACTGGCTCCAAGTATGATGCCAACGCCAACGTGGAACACAAGAATATCGCCACGCTGATAGGCGAACTTCCCAAGTCGAACTTCATCAGGCTGAACCGCCGCCTGCTGACCGACCGCATCAAGAAGATGTATGGCAAGGAGATGGCCACCAAGTACCTGGACCTGCTGGAGCACCACTTCATCTACAAGAACGACGAGACCAGCCTGGCCAACTATTGCGCCTCCATCACCATGTATCCCTGGCTCATAGGCGGCACCACCTCCATTGGCGGCAACTCCACGGCACCCACCAACCTGAAGTCTTTCTGTGGCGGATTCGTCAACATGGTATTCATGGTGTCGAGCATGCTGAGCGGAGCGTGCGCCACGCCCGAGTTCCTGATGTACCTGAACTACTTCATAGGGCTGGAATATGGCAAGGACTACTGGAAAGAGCCCGACAAGGTGGTGGACCTATCGCTCAGGCAGCGCACCATAGACAAGATGATTACCGATTGCTTTGAGCAAATCGTCTATTCCATCAACCAGCCCACGGGAGCACGCAACTACCAGGCCGTGTTCTGGAACATCGCCTACTATGACAAGCCCTACTTCGAGAGCCTCTTCGGTGAGTTCTTCTTCCCCGACGGCAGCAAGCCTGACTGGGACAGTCTCAACTGGCTGCAGAAAAGGTTCATGAAGTGGTTCAACCAGGAGCGCACCAAGGCCGTGCTGACTTTCCCCGTGGAAACCATGGCCCTGCTCTCCAAGGACGGAGACGTGATAGACCAGGAGTGGGGTGACTTCACCGCCGAGATGTATGCCGAGGGACACTCCTTCTTTACTTATATGAGCGACAACGCCGACTCGCTCAGCTCTTGCTGCCGCCTGCGCAACGAGATACAGGACAACGGCTTCAGCTACACCCTGGGAGCGGGAGGCGTGTCGACAGGCTCCAAGAGCGTGCTCACCATCAACCTGAACCGCTGCGTGCAATATGCCGTGAACCACAAGATGGACTACCTGGAGTTCCTGGCCGACATCGTGGACACTTGCCACAAGGTGCAACTGGCCTACAACGAAAACTTGAAGGAGCTGCAACGCCATGGCATGCTGCCCCTCTTCGACGCTGGCTACATCAACATCAGCCGCCAGTATCTCACCATTGGCATCAATGGACTGGTAGAAGCGGCCGAGTTCATGGGCTTGCAAATCACCGACAATCCCGACTACCTACACTTCGTGCAGGGCATACTGGGACTGATAGAGAAATACAACAAGCAATATCGCTCCAAGGACGTGCTCTTCAACTGCGAGATGATACCCGCCGAGAACGTGGGCGTAAAGCACGCCAAGTGGGACAGGGAGGATGGTTACTTCGTGCCCCGCGACTGCTACAACAGCTATTTCTATGTGGTGGAAGACGAATCGCTCAACATCATCGACAAGTTCAAGCTCCATGGCGCCCCCTATATAGAGCACCTGACGGGCGGTTCGGCCCTGCACATGAACCTTTCCGAGCACCTTTCCAAGCAGCAATACCGACAGTTGCTGAAGGTGGCGGCCAAGGAAGGATGCAATTACTTCACGTTCAACATACCCAATACCATCTGCAACGACTGCGGACACATAGACAAGCGCTACCTGAAGGAGTGCCCCGTCTGCCACAGCAAGAACGTGGACTACATGACCCGCATCATCGGATACCTGAAACGGGTAAGCAACTTCTCGGCAGCCCGCCAGGAGGAAGCCCACCGACGTTTCTACGCGGGCGGAAATCGCTTGCAGCCAAAAGATTTGGAAAAGGAACTGGAAAACGTCAATCGATAATCCTCCTACCCCCATCATGTTGAAATATGTCAATACGGGTGTGGTGTTCCAGGAAATACCCGATGAAGTAACGCTGGCCGTCAACATATCCAATTGCCCCTGCCATTGCCCGGGCTGCCACAGCCATTTCCTCTGGGATGATATAGGTACGCCCCTCACCCCACCGGTATTGGATGATTTCGTGGGAGAATATGGCAAAGATATCACTTGCGTTTGCTTCATGGGAGGAGACGCGGAGCCGGAAAGCGTCAACCAGTTGGCTAAATACCTGCACGAAAAGCATCCCCAACTGAAAGTGGCGTGGTATAGCGGGCGTATCCGCATACCTTCCGTGGTCAACAAGTCCGACTTCGATTACATTAAGCTTGGGCCTTACATCGCCCACCTAGGCAGCCTGAAGCAGCCCACCACCAACCAGCGACTCTACAAGAGAGCCGCCAGTGACCAATTCAACGACATCACCTACCGCTTTTGGAAGCCGTAGACAATACGAGGCAAGATAAGGATGGAAAATATGATACTAGTTTCAAGAAGCAACGAAACTAGTTTCAATGGCCAACGAAACTAGTATCATCAGCCTTCGTGACTAGAAGGGAAAACAAAACAAGTTATTTCGCTCATCAATTTAAGTTGTTTTTGCGGGCAAAACAAGTTGAATTGCCTTGCGAAACAAGTTATTTCCATGAGCGAAACAACTTGTTCCGCAAGCCCCTCCGCTACTTCCCCTGCACGATGCGCTTGATGTCGTTGAGCTTGTTGAGCGCCTCCACGGGCGTGAGGTTGTTGATATCCAAGCCCAATATCTCGTCCCTTATCTGGCAGAGGATGGGGTCGTCCAGCTGGAAGAAGGAGAGCTGCATGCCCTCCTCGGGTTGCTGTATACGGCGGGTATCAGGTCTGCCCACGGCCCCTACCCCCTCGTTGTCGGCCTCCAACTGCGCTAAAATCACCTTAGAACGCTTGACGATGCTTTGCGGCATGCCCGCTATCTCGGCCACGTGAATACCGAAGGAGTGCTCAGAGCCGCCCCGCTCCAGCTTGCGCAAGAAGATGACCTTGCCGTCCACTTCCTTCACGCTGACGTTATAGTTCTTGATACGGGGGAAATGCTTCTCCATCTCGTTCAACTCATGATAGTGGGTGGCGAAGAGCGTGCGTGCCTGTGAGCCGGGATGCTCATGCAAATACTCCACGATAGCCCACGCGATGGAAATGCCATCATAGGTGGAAGTACCGCGTCCCAACTCATCGAAGAGCACGAGGGAACGCTGCGTGGCATTGTTGAGTATGTTGGCGGCCTCCGTCATCTCCACCATGAAAGTGGATTCGCCAAGCGAAATGTTATCGCTGGCCCCCACACGAGTGAATATCTTGTCTACCAATCCGATGTTAGCTCTTTCCGCGGGCACGTAGCAGCCTACTTGTGCCAGGAGCACGATAAGGGCTGTCTGACGGAGCAAAGCGGACTTACCCGCCATGTTGGGACCGGTAATCATGATAATCTGCTGCTTTTCGCTGTCCAGGTAGACATCGTTGGGCACGTAACGCTCCCCTATCGGCAGCTGGGTCTCTATCACGGGATGCCTGCCCTGTATGATGTCGATGACCGTAGAGTCATCTACCGCCGGGCGCACATAGTGATGCTCCTTGGAAGTGTTGGCGAAAGAGAGCAGGCAATCAAGGAACGCCACGCGGGTGGCGTTGATTTGTATCTGCGGGATATACTCCTGCATGGCCATCACCAGCTCGTTGAAAAGGCTCGCCTCCAGTGCCAGTATCTTCTCGTCGGCTCCCAAGATTTTTTCCTCGTATTCCTTTAGCTCGGGCGTGATGTATCGTTCCGCCTGCGCCAAGGTCTGCTTCCTGATCCAGTCGGGCGGCACAAGGTGCTTATAAGTGTTGCGCACCTCCAGGTAATAGCCGAACACGTTGTTGTAGCCCACCTTCAGGCTGGCGATGCCCGTCTGTTCCACTTCCCTCTCCTGTATTTTCAAGAGATAGTCCTTGCCATGGCGGCTGATGGCGCGCAACTGGTCCAGCTCCTCGCTGTAGCCCGTGGCTATCACGTCTCCCTTGTTGACCAATTGGGGCGGGTCTGCCACTATCTCGGCTTCTATCCTTTCCCGCAGGCTGTCACAAAGATTGAGCTGCTCCCCTACCCTCTTGAGCGCCTCGTTGCCCGCGCTTTGACAGGCGGACTTCACGGGGCGGATAGCGTTCAGGGCGTTCTTGAGCTGCACGACCTCCCTGGGGGAAACACGTCCTACCGCTACCTTGGAGATGATGCGCTCCAGGTCGCCAACACGGTGTAATTGCTCCTCCACCAAGTCCTTGAACTCTGGCTGGCGGTAAAAATACTCCACTACGTCCAATCTCTCGTTGATAGGCTTCACGTCCTTTAGCGGAAAGACGAGCCATCGCCTTAGCATGCGGCCTCCCATGGGCGTGATGGTGCGGTCTACTACGTCCAGCAGCGAGGTGCCGTCTTCCTGCATGGTGTCTATCAACTCCAGGCTGCGGATGGTAAACTTGTCCATCCTCACGTAACGCTCTTCCTCAATGCGAGAAATGGCGGTGATGTGACCGATGCGGGTATGTTGGGTAATCTCCAGGTATTGCATGATGGCTCCCGCCGCTATGATGCCGTTCTTCAAATGGTCTACTCCAAAACCTTTCAAGTTGCGGGTACGGAAGTGCTTCAATAGCTTTTGCTTGGCCGTCTGCTCGGTAAATACCCAGTCATCCAATTCGAAAACGCAATAACGCGTGCCGAAATACTGCTCGAAGTCGCGCTTCTTGGAGCGGTCGTAAAGCACTTCCTTGGGCTGGAAATTGGCCAAGAGCTTCTCCACGTAGTCATAGCTACCCTCGCCCGTGAGGAACTCTCCCGTGGAAATGTCAAGGAAACTCACGCCGCAAGCCGCCTTGCCGAAGTGCACGGCGGCCAGGAAGTTGTTCTCTTTGTAGTTGAGCACGTTGTCGCCCATGGCCACTCCTGGGGTCACCAGCTCGGTGATGCCCCGCTTCACCATGCGGTCTTCCTCGGTCAGCCCTTTCTTTCCCTTCAGCTGCAGGCGTTTCTTCTTGGGGTCTTCCAGTTGGTCGCAGATGGCCACGCGCTTGCCCGCCCTGATAAGCTTGGGCAGATAGGTGTCAAGGGCATGGTGGGGAAAGCCGGCCATCTCAATGGCTTGCGCCTGTCCGGTATTGCTTCTGCGGGTAAGCGTAATGCCAAGTATGGCGGAAGCCTCGATAGCGTCTTGGCAATAGGTTTCATAAAAGTCGCCACAACGAAACAGCAACATCGCGTCGGGATGCTTGGATTTCATCTCGAAAAACTGTCTCATCATGGGGGTCTGTGTCTTGTCTTTCTCTGCCATGGAAGCACTTGTTTTGGACAGGCAAAGGTAATGAAATATCGCCAAATGGCAAAATACTCGCGGGAAAAACCGCCTCAATCGTCGCCCTCGCTGTAGGCTAGCCTCAAGATATGCGCCAGGGAGGCGGGGAATCATGTAAGACGATTCTGGGAATGGTCTTAGATGATTCCGGGAATAGAGTAAGATGATTCCAGGAATAGTCTAAGATGATTCCCCACCTCCTCCACGGCTACCCTGGACAAAAGCCTCGGCTTAAGGGCAAGTTTATGGGGTTTTGTTTTGCCATGTCCCCGTTTTCCGCTATCTTTGCAAGTTGAATTGGTGTACCCTTTCTCCAAAAGGGTAGGGGACTGACCACAATAGAGAAGAAAACAACAACAAGACGACAATGGAATACAATTTCAGGGAAATCGAAAAAAAATGGCAACGCAGATGGGTAGAAAGAAAAACCTATCGCGTGACCGAGGACAAGACGAAAGAGAAATATTACGTGCTCAATATGTTTCCTTACCCCTCCGGGGCGGGACTGCATGTGGGACACCCACTAGGTTATATCGCCAGTGATATCTATGCCCGCTATAAAAGATTGCAAGGTTTCAACGTGCTCAATCCCATGGGTTATGACGCTTACGGACTGCCCGCGGAGCAATATGCCATACAAACAGGGCAACATCCGGAGAAGACCACAACCGAGAACATCAACCACTACCGGGAGCAGCTGGACAAGATAGGTTTCTGTTTCGACTGGGAACGGGAAGTGCGCACTTGCGACCCTGTCTACTATAAGTGGACGCAATGGGCTTTCCAGAAGATGTTTGACAGCTTCTACTGCAATTCCTGCCAGAAAGCCCAGCCCATTTCCAAACTCATAAAGCACTTCGAGGAGAAAGGCACTGAGGGACTTGACGTGGCGCAAAGCGAAGAATTGTGCTTCACGGCTGATGAATGGAAGCGCATGGGCGAAAAGGAGCAACAACAAACCTTGATGAATTACCGTATCGCCTATTTGGGCGAGACCATGGTAAACTGGTGCGCCGGACTGGGCACGGTGTTGGCCAACGACGAGGTGGTAGACGGCGTGAGCGTAAGAGGAGGTTTCCCCGTTGTGCAAAAGAAAATGCGCCAGTGGTGCTTGCGTGTGTCGGCCTATGCGCAACGCTTGCTCGACGGACTGGACACCATAGACTGGACGGACAGCCTGAAAGAGACCCAACGTAACTGGATAGGCCGCTCGGAAGGAGCGGAAGTGGAATTCAGTGTCAAGGACAGTGACGTTCGCTTCACTATTTTCACTACCCGCGCCGATACCATGTTTGGCGTTACTTTCATGGTGCTGGCTCCCGAGAGCGAATATGTAAGCCAGGTGACCACGGCCGAGCAACAAACGGCGGTCGATGAGTATCTCTCCTACGTGAAAAAGCGCACCGAGCTGGACCGCATCTCCGACCGCAAGGTGACAGGAGTGTTCACGGGCTCTTACGCCATCAATCCCTTTACGGGCGAGGCTATTCCCATTTGGGTGAGCGAATATGTGCTGGCCGGTTACGGTACGGGAGCCATCATGGCCGTTCCCGCCCACGACAGCCGTGACTATGCCTTCGCCAAGCACTTCAATTTGCCTATCATCCCCTTGATAGAGGGCGCGGACGTGAGCGAGGAAAGTTTTGACGCCAAGGAAGGTATCGTGACCAACAGTCCCCGCAAGGACGTAAAACCCTACATAGACTTCTCGCTCAATGGCCTTACCGTAAAGGAAGCCATCGCCGCCACCAAGAAATATGTGGCTGAGCACCATCTGGGCAGGGTGAAGGTGAACTACCGGCTCAGGGATGCCATATTCTCCCGCCAGCGTTACTGGGGCGAGCCATTCCCCGTTTACTATAAGGACGGCATGCCTTACATGATACCCGCCGACAAATTGCCCTTGGAATTGCCCGAGATAGACAAGTATGAGCCTACCGAGACAGGCGAGCCTCCCTTGGGAAGAGCCAAGAAATGGGCCTGGGACACCGTGAATAACCAGGTGGTGGACAAGTCGTTGATAGACCAAAAGACCGTCTTCCCGCTTGAATTGAACACCATGCCTGGTTTCGCGGGCAGTAGCGCTTACTACCTGCGCTATATGGATCCCAAGAACGACCAGACCCTCGTGGCTCCCGAAATAGACCAATATTGGCAACAGGTAGACCTCTACGTGGGAGGCACCGAGCACGCCACGGGTCACTTGATTTATTCCCGCTTCTGGAATAAATTCCTTTTCGATTACGGCGTAAGTTGCAAGGAAGAGCCCTTCCAAAAGCTCATCAACCAGGGAATGATACAAGGACGCAGCAATTTCGTTTATCGCGTGAACAGCGATGACCACGACAAAGCGCCCGTATTCGTCAGCCTGGGACTGAAAGACCAGTATGAAACCACACCTATCCATGTAGACGTGAACATCGTGCATGGTGACGTGCTCAACCTGGAAGCCTTCCGCGCTTGGAGACCAGAATACAATAACGCTGAGTTCATATTGGAAAACGACAAGTATTTCTGTGGATGGGCCATCGAGAAAATGTCTAAGTCCATGTACAACGTGGTAAATCCCGACATGATCGTAGAGAAATATGGTGCCGATACCTTACGTCTTTACGAGATGTTCCTGGGTCCCGTGGAGCAGAGTAAGCCCTGGGATACCAACGGCATAGATGGTTGTCATCGTTTCCTGAAGAAATTCTGGAACCTGTTCTATGACAACCGCGGTGACCAGTTCTTGCCATCAGTCACCGAAGAGGCTACTCCCGCGTCGTTGAAGTCACTCCACAAGCTCATCAAGAAGGTGACCGAGGACATACAGAAGTTCTCTTACAACACGGCCATTTCCGCCTTCATGATTGCCGTCAACGAACTGGGCGGCCAGAAATGCCATAACCAAGAAGTATTAAAGACATTGGTGGTACTCATCGCTCCCTTCGCTCCCCACATCGCGGAAGAGCTTTGGGAGGCGTTGGGGGAAAAGGGTAGCGTATGCGATGCCCATTGGCCTCAATGCGATGAGCGTTACTTGGTGGAGGACGAAGTGCAGATGACCGTTTCCTTCAATGGCAAGGCCCGTTTCCAAATGACCTTCCCCATGGACGCGCAACCCAAGGAAATAGAAGCCGCCGTATTGGCAGATGAGAAGAGCCAAAAATACATGCAAGGCATGCAGGTATTGAAAGTCATCGTGGTGCCCAAGAAAATCATCAACGTGGTATTAAAGAAATAGCATGGCAAAGCTGGCGCTGACACAAAACTTTCGCGATGAGTTCAAGGATTATTTTTATATCACCCTTGGACTCATGCTCTATACCTTCGGATGGACAGTTTTCTTGCTGCCCTATGAGATGGTGACAGGTGGCGTGACCGGTGTGGCTGCCATCATCTTCTATGCCACGGGCATTCCCATCTTTATCTCTTACTTCGTCATCAACGCCGTTTTGCTGCTGTTGGCCTTGCGATTGTTGGGATTGAAGTTCATGGTGAAGACCATCTACGCCATTATCATGCTCTCTCTGCTCTTGGCCTTTGCCCAAAACCTAATGACCAAGGACAACGGAGAGCTGATTCAAGTACTGGGACCAGGGCAAGACTTCATGTCGCTTATCATTGGTTGCGTCATGACAGGCTCCTCCCTGGCCATTGTCTTCTTGCACAACGGCAGTACAGGCGGCACTGACATCATCGCCGCAGTGGTCAACAAGTTCCATAACATCTCCATCGGCCGCGCGCTCATCTTCGTTGACATCCTTATCATTTCCAGTTCTATCCCTGTCTTTATGGCGAAGCCGGATTATGAAGTGATAGACGTATGGCGCAAGGCGGTATTCGGTCTCTGTACCATGGTGATAGAAAATTTCGTCTTGGACTACGTGATGAACGCGCAGCGGGAAAGCGTGCAATTCATGATATTCAGCAATAAATATCAAGAGATAGCCAATGCCATCGCCATGCAAACAGGACGCGGTGTCACTATACTCGATGCCCATGGATGGTATACGGGTCATGAGCGAAAAGTGCTCTGCGTGCTGGCCAAGAAGCGGGAGAGCACCAATATCTTCCGCATCGTTAAGTTAATAGACCCCAACGCTTTTGTCAGCCAAAGCTCTGTCATCGGTGTCTATGGCGAGGGCTTCGATGAGATGAAGGTGAAACTCAAGCAAAAACAGAAAAAATGAAACGCATCGTATTCGCGACCAATAACCAACATAAGTTGCAAGAAATAAGGGAGATATTGTCCCCCGAATTCGAGATTGTCTCCTTGAAAGAGATAGGTTGCCACGAGGACATTCCCGAGACTGGCAATACATTAGAGGAGAATGCCTTACAGAAAGCCCGCTACATAAGCGAGCGTTACCATATCAGTTGCTTTGCCGATGACACGGGACTGGAAGTGGAAGCCTTGGGAGGCGCTCCTGGCGTGCACAGTGCCCGCTACGCGGAAGGAACCGATCACGACAGTGAGGCCAATATGACCAAATTGCTCAGGGAATTGGAAGGAAAAGAAAACCGCCAGGCCAGATTTCGCACGGTGATAGCCCTTATAGAGCTGGGGGAGGACGAGACGGAGAACGTCCATCTATTTGAAGGTATCGTGGAAGGACATATCTCTACCGAGCGACAAGGCAACGAGGGCTTCGGATATGACCCCATCTTCGTGCCCGAAGGCTATGAAAAGAGTTTCGCCGCCCTGGGAGAAACCATCAAGAACCATATCTCCCATCGCGCCAGAGCCGTGAAGAAACTGGCCGAATACCTCAAGCAAGCGTAACAAAGACATGAGGAAGAGACCGCTCGTCACGCTCCTGTCGCTGCTCATGGCCTGTGTCACCGCCATGGGGCAAGCCTTTGGACAATGGAAAGCCTATTTGGCTTACCATGAAATACAAGACTTGGAAAAAGCAGGCAATGTGATTTACGTGCAGGCCTCTGATAATCTCTATGCCTATAATACCAACGACAACAGCGTACAGACATTCAGCAAGGCCGATTGCCTGAACGATTGCCAGATAGCCCATATCAAATACAACGCCACCGCCAAAAAATTAGTCATCGTCTATACCAATTATAATATAGACCTACTGGCTGATAATGGCGAGGCGGAAATACTGACCGACTACCAAAACAATACGCTGGCCGTGGACAAGACGGTCAACGACATCTATATGAATGGCCATTTGGCTTATCTTAGCACTGGATTCGGCATCGTAAAACTGAATGTCAAGGATGCGGAAATCAGCGACACCTACAACCTAGGATTCCCCGTTGACTATACTTACATAGAGGGTAACTCCATCTACGCGGCCAGCCATACGGCCGGTCTCTACCAAGCTTCACTGACCGCCAACCTGGTGGACAAAAGCCAGTGGAGCAGGGTAGGGGACTATGTGCCCAAGCAAGCCGAAGACAAGCAAGACTTGCGAGAGGCCGTGAAGAACGCCAATCCGGGCGGACCGAAATACAACAATTTCTACTATATCAAATACGAGCAGGATAGACTGTATAGTTGTGGAGGAGCCTTTATCGCGAGTATAATCAATTTAAACCATCCCTCGGGAGTACAGATGATGCATGATGGGGAATGGAGTTTTACACAAGATAATGTTGGAGAGATAACAGGACTCACCTACGTGAATACTAACTGTATAGCTGTAGACCCCAACGACCCCTCGCACATCTTCACCGGAGATCAATCGGGAGTCTATGAATACCAAGACGGACTATTCGTAAGATGTTACAACATGGACAATAGTCCGCTCATGGGTGTTATCGATAGAGGGAACCAATTGGACAACAATTACATGCTCATCAATGGCCTGTGCTTTGATGAGGAGGGAACCCTCTGGATACTCAACGGGCAGACGGCCAATAATTCCCTGGTGGCTTATCATGACGGCACATTCACCACACACCATAAAGAAGTATTAATGGTGGATGATAATAGCACCAGTATGGCTGGACTATCGGGAATGATAAAAGACAGCGATGGACTATTGTGGTTTGTGAATTATCATAATAATGGCTCTTCGTTTTTCTGTTATGACCCTATACATGACCAAATCACCGCTTACAAGCAAAACCTGCAAAACCAAAACGGTGAGAGTGTAGTCGGATACGTTACCTGCATCGCTGAAGACCAAGACGGCAACATGTGGCTAGGCACTACGCTGGGTGTCTATTACCAATCCCACTCACAAAGGAACGAAACCTCGCCCGTGGTGCTCACGCAAGTCATCGTTCCCAGGAACGACGGCAGTAACTTGGGAGACTACCTGCTGAGTGGCGCTAACATTTCCTGCATCGCCATCGACGCAGCAAACAGGAAGTGGATAGGCACCAAAGGGACGGGACTTTACGTGATAGACAGTGACAACACGACAGAAGTCCATCATTTCACGGAAGGTAATTCCCCATTGCTCTCCAACACCGTATTCTCGCTGGCCATCAACAATGCCACGGGAGAAGTGTTCATAGGCACCGACAAAGGTCTCTGCTCCTATATGAGCGAGGCGGTAAGCCCCAGTGAGGAAATGACAAAAGACAACGTCTATGCCTATCCTAACCCCGTAAGACCGGGTTACGCGGGGAAAATCACCATCACCGGACTTACCATGGATGCTGACGTAAAGATAACCTCCAGCAACGGCAGTCTGGTACATCAAGGTCGCAGCACCGCCGGCACTTACCAATGGGATGGCTGTGACAAGAATGGGAAACCGGTAGCGTCCGGCATATACATGGTACAAACCGCGACCGCCAATGGCAAGAAGGGAACTGTATGCAAGATAGCCATCGTGAGGTAACCTATTTGGCGGTAGTCATCGGCGTGTTTACGCTGATGCAACTCATCGTGCTGCTTTTATTCGGGTATACCCCTTACCATGACAGCAATTGTTATATCGATATAGCCCAACAATGCATAGAGGCGGGAGAGCCTTATCCCACGACACGACAAATACAGGAGGTAGAATTCATCTGGAACATGGGTGCCATCCATTTGTCTTATCTCTCATTGCTTCTATTCAAGTCTATCACTCCATTATTGGTACTCTATGCTTTCATGAAAGGGATGACGGCATGGATGGTCTATCGCATAGCCCGCTATCTCTACGGCAAAAGAACAGCGTGGATTACACTTATACTATATGTCATTTATCCCGCCAATTATGGAGAATGCACGTCCACCTTGACCGAGTTACCCTTTATTTTTTTCAGTTTTCTGGGCATGATTTTCGCTTTAAGGGACAAGACCATTCTCTTGGGTGGTATATGCATGGCGATAGCCAATTGGGTCAGACCGATGGGCATCGTTTTCATCGTAACCATGTGCGCTTATTATCTGTTCCGAAGAAATGAAAGCAAAAAGCGAATGTCATACCTCTGTGGGGCTTATATAGCCACCATATTCTTGTTTGGTTCGCTTTATTATCTAAGGACAGGATACTTCATCTACCAGGCAAAAACAGGATGGATGGCATTGATGCAGTATTCATGGGATCATGACAAGGACAAGCAAACGGATTATCCTCTTTTCGAGCATGGAAATCCCATGTATTATGACGAGAATCAAACAAACGCCATAGACCGGGACCACATTTGGCAACAGAATTTTCTGGTTTGGTTGCCGCATAACCTGGGAGAATACCTATCACAAATGCCAGAAAAGTTATGGCGTACCTATATCTCTGACAACATGAACATGTGTACTTTCATTCCTCACAAACAGGAAAGAGAATACATGTATGAAGAAGTAAGTATGGAAAAACTATACGCGGACTTTCCTCATTATAGTCCCGTACAAGTGCTTACCATCATCAACCTGGCATACTATTACTGCCTATTGATAGCGTTTTGTGTTGTCATTTATATGGCTTACAGGAAAAAACAATTGGGAAAATATGTCATTCCCATCACCATCACTGCGTTTGGTACTATCTTGCTGCTACTGGTAGGTCACGGAGAGACTCGTTTCCATACCCCTTTCATACCGTTTTTCATGATGATGGCCGCATCGCGAATTCCATTGGCCAATCGGAAAAACAATATATGTGCCAATTGATGGTCAAGTTACACATCTCACTATAACATCTCACTAATGAAGGAGTTCCAACTATACAACGCCCACAACCGCAAGGAATGGGTCGATTTAGGTAAGGGGGTTAGCATCTTGTTGGTAGTGCTGTTCCATTGCGAGACTTACCTGCCAATCGTCAATACCGGCACTGCCATCGCGTTCTCTTTCTTCATTTTTCCTTTCCGGGTATGTCTTTGTAAGTGATTACCGCCAATTCTCATTACGCAGGAAACTCAAGCAAATACTAAGAGGCATCATATGGACATATTTGATATTCACTTGCCTTATCATAGTCCCGAAATCACTACTCAACGGAAAAAGCATCACGGAAGGCCTGTTAGACATCGTCCTGGGTTACGCCTCCTGGTTTGTGGTATCATTAGGTGTCGCTCAAGTAGCGTTCGCCATTCTGTTGGCCAAATGCAAACGATTGTGGGTATTCGCCATATTCATACTGTCCTGTGCAACGATTGGCCTATTCATCCAATCAAATACACAGCAGACACTGCCTTTCCAAATCGAGAAAGCGCTCATCGTAGTGCTGTTTCTGGGATTGGGTATCTTCTATCGCATCTATGAACCACGCACGGAAAAGTATTTTCGCCCGCTTTATTTGTTGATTGAATTGATAAATAATACAGGAATTATCATTACATTGTGGAAAAATATATCTGAATACAGAATTTTTAAGTTATAAGAAAATGATGAAAGACGTTGTCAAATGCTGCATTCCCTTTCTTATAGGGGTCATGATTGGCGTGATGTTATACACATTAGTTGGTTGGTGGGGATTCTTGCTTATTTTTCCATGGATTGGATTCAGCATCACGTTTGGCTGTTTGTTAGTCATAAAACGAAAAGGTATAAAAAAAGACTTAGGACGCACCTTTTAATGCTTTTACCTTTATTTTTATTGTTCCTTGGTATTTGTCAACGTGAAAATCTACAACTTGAAGAATTCGTGTTTTATTTCTTATTGTTTTTACAAACAGGAATAATCATACGTGTTTGCGTTCACTTTTTGATTGCGAAAATATTTGGACCTTTTATTTGGGGTAGAGGGTTTTGTGGTTGGGCATGTTGGACCGGTGCCATATTAGAGTGGTTGCCAATTAAGGAGAATAAAAAAATACCCGTAAACCTAACAAGGTATCGTTATATTTCATTAATCATCAGTTTAGGTATCCCCATAACCCTTATTTTGTTAGGTTATGATTGGATAAATATGCATATCAATGAACAAAGACATAATATGTTTTTAAACTATGGAAAGCCCGGTTCTTTAATATGGTTTATTGTCAGTAATATCATATATTATGTTCTTGCCATTTGGTTAGCCTTTAAGTTTAGGAAAAACGTGCGTTTTGCAAAATAGCTTGCCCCGTATCCCTGTTTATGAAGTGCCAAACAACAGTCGCCATGATACAACGTACTCCAACAGGAAATAAATGTATATCTTGTGGAACCTGCAATAAGCATTGCCCTATGGATGTAGATGTGATGTCTTATATTTCACAAGGTAAAAAAGTCAAATCAAGTGAATGTATCCAATGTGGTATTTGTACCAATGTATGCCCTCAAAAGGCAATAAATTAAGTCTTTAGCAAATCAGTCTCAAGGCTTTCAATGACCGATGAAACTAGTATCGTGAGCCTTTGAGACTAATATCCATGGCTACACTTCAATCCTTTAAGCAGCCTAAAGGTATCACTTTCACTCCGTCAGGACGTGTATATGCCATTTTCCCTCCTGTCAATATCATCAAGAGAGTAGGCTCACGCAAAGGTACCTGTCTTTCCGTCTTATTGTATTTCTTGATAAGCTGACTGATTTCAAGGAGATGTTTCGCTCCCAAATCTATCTCCATGCCGCCAAGCTTGCACTCTATCAAGGCATATTTTCCATCTTCTAAATGCAACACAAGGTCTGCTTCCAATCCATACCTGTCACGATAATAAGAAATGTGGCTGTTAAAATCCGCCGTATACGCTTTCAAGTCACGTATACACATCTGCTCGAAAATGAAACCAAACGTCTTCAACTATGTTTCCAATGCTTCCATGCTTACGCCCATAGCGGCCACTGCGATGGAAGGATCTATAAAACAACGTTTTGGAGCACTGTGTAATGCAGTCTTACTTCTTATGTCGGGACACCAAGCGTCTATGTCTTGGATGACAAACAATTTCTCCAATGCCGCTATATATCCGCCACCCTCTGTAAATATTCCATAAGCCTATATCTAAAGGAAATAAATCATGGCTACAAATATACACAATTTATTTCATCTCACAATCACATTCGGCATTTTTGCGGCATTTCAATCGGTATTTTTGTGACACTTCATTCGGTATTTTTGCGGTAGCGACAGCGTTTACCTTCTATTCCCGGCGTTTTACGAGCCAAGTGATGGACGTTTCCCCATTTGGTATAGCTTTCATGCGGGAGATACTTCGTAATGAGCATAAGTGAATACGGCGATGCAGGAAAGTGAACACGTTAGCGCGGAAAAGTGAACACGCTAGCGCGGAGAAAGCAAGTAGCGGGAGCGTGGGGAAATGAGTGAGGGCGATTCACTTACCTGAATCACCCTCACTCACTTATGTCCATAAAAACAGGTCAGCTGTCAGCTCAGCTCGAGCATGCGCTCAATGGGCTTCACCGCCTCTCGGGCGATGTCTGGGTCTACCTCCACGGCTGGCCACTCATATTTCAAGCTGTTGTATATCTTGGCCAGGGTGTTCATCTTCATGTACTCACACTCGTTGCACATGCAGCCTGCGCCGCCTTCACTCACGGCGGGAGGAACGGGATGGAACTTCGTGCCAGGACAGCACCTGCGCAACTCGTGCAGGATGCCCGCCTCCGTGGCCACGATGTATTCCCGCTCGGGATGCTGACGGGCATGGCGCAGCATGTCCGCCGTGCTGCCTTTCACTTCCGCCAAGGCCAATACGGGAGCCTTACACTCCAGGTGAGCCATGACAACGGCCTCGGGGTGCTGGTGTTTCAACTCCGTGATGGCTTCCACGGAGAACTTCTCGTGCACATGGCAACCGCCGTTCCAAAGCAGCATCTGCCTGCCCGTCACGCTGTTGATATAGTTGCCAAGATTGTAATCTGGCCCGAAGATGAGCTTGGCGTCCCGCGGGAAGGAGTCTATCACCTTCTTGGCGTTGCCGCTGGTCACTACCACGTCGGTCAAGGCTTTTACCGCCGCCGTGGTGTTCACATAGCTCACTACCTGGTAACCGGGATGCTCGTCCCTGTATCGCTTCAAGTCCTCCGCCTTGCAAGAGTCCGCCAGCGAGCATCCCGCGTTGAGGTCGGGTGCCAATACCAGCTTGTCAGGACTCAAGAGCTTGCAGGTCTCCGCCATGAAGTGTACGCCACACATCACCATCACCTTTGCGTCGGTCTCGGCAGCCTTTCTCGCCAAGGCCAGGGAGTCACCCACGAAGTCGGCTATCTCTTGTATATCGCCCGTGGTATAATAGTGGGCCAGGATGATGGCCTCTTTCTCTTGGCACAGTTTCCTGATTTCGGCCTTCAGGTCGAGGGAACTATCGATGGGTTCCGTTACGTAGCCCTTCTCTATCCATTCTTTCTTCACCATGACATTTTATATTATTATATTCTTTTTCTTTATAGATAAAACAAAGTATGTAAGATGATGATATGCCGTGGATACGTGCATAAGTATCGGGCGGAAAGTTTGGCTATTTCGTTATCAACGTCTCTTTCAGGGTTATCCTCAGGGAGTGTTGATTTCTTCTGCCTGATATTTAATCATTTAGATACTTTGTCCACATTTCCATAATGTGATGCAAAGGTAATAAGTTTATATCTTTTTTCGCTTAAAATCCGTGGAAAAGTAGTGAAAATCGTGAGAATAACCCTGTGGATATCCCCATTGGAACGCTTGGCGGAGTAGGGGAGTGGATATCCCGCAAGTTTTCCACAGAGTTTTCCCTATGGTTTTCCACAACTTTTGATGGGTTTATCCACAGGGTCTTTGCTTGATGTTTTTTGATAATGTAGAATAGAATTAAGGTAAGTTCGGTTATCGCGTGAAAAGTCAGCGTGGTACGCAATTTCGCATACGAGTGTTTTCCAAAAGCCAGTACTACTGTTCTGTGATATCAGTATTACTGACTTTTATTTTCAGTATTACTGGCTTTTTTGCGCATAATACAAGATGAGACGTGGCTTTACTCAGCAGAGCAAAGCCACGTAAGATAAACGCGATAAGGAGCGGTTACTCTTCCACGACGGAGAAGTCATCTTTTCCCACTCCACAGAGAGGACATACCCAATCATCGGGAATGTCTTCAAATGCCGTACCGGGTGCTATGCCATTATCGGGGTCTCCTACAGCGGGGTCATAGATATACCCGCATACGTCACATACATACTTCTTCATAGTCTTTTGGGTTTTAAAGGGTGAATAAAAAAGGTATTATCTTTTCGCCCGCAGGATGAAGTTCACCCGGTAGGCGATGATGTCTGGCGAGAGGTTGTTCAGGCAAGCGTAGTCGCCACGCAGGCATTTCTTCTTGCCGTAGATGCTGCACGGACGGCAGTCCATGTCTAGCTGTATCACGTTTTCGGGGCTTTGGTTCCAGCCCAGGAAGCCCGCGTAGGGATGGGTGGCTCCCCATACGCTCACCACGGGCGTGTTTACCAGCGAGGCCAGGTGCATGTTGGCACTGTCCATGCTCACCATCACGTCGAGCTGACTCATCAAGATCAGCTCTTTCTCCATGTCTCCCAACTTGGCCGAGGCGTTTACGCAGTTGGCGTATTGCTTCTCCCATTGGTTCATGACATAGTGCTCGTCGGCTCCACCGCCAAAGAGGAATATGCGGCAAGTGGGGTTTCGCTCGATGATTTTCTCTATCACCTTCACCATTTTTTCCAAAGGATAAATCTTGCCTTTATGGGCGGCAAAGGGTGCGATGCCTATCCAGGGAGTATCCTGGGTTTTCTCTGTCAACAGGCCAGCGGGCAGCTTGCTGAGGTCTGGCCCATCTGGATAGATGGTCTCAAACTCCAGCTTCACGGGATAGCCCAATCGTTCCAATACCTCGGCGTAGTTCTCGAAGGAGGTAGGTTGTTGCGTCAGCCGCTTGTTGTAGTTGGAAGTGAGCAGTCGCTTGCCGTGACGGTGCTTGTTGATATGCTCCACGCGGTAACTGTCCAAATTAAAGCGGATGCGCAGATAGTTGGAACGGAGTATGTTGTGGAAGTCGGCGATGGCGGTGAACTGCTTGGCTATCAGCCTGCGGTAGAGCGCGTTCAGTCCTTTTACGCCTTTGTATTCCCGTTTGATGTCCGCTTCCATGAAGCCAACGTTGGGTGCCAGGTGCTCAAAGAAAGGCTTGGCGAACGGCCTACTCAACACGGTGATGCGCAAATGTGGGTATTGCTTGGCCAGTGAGTAGACCACAGGAACGGTCATCGCCACGTCTCCTATGGCTGAGAAGCGGATAATCAGTATGTGCTCAGTCTTCATGCCCCTTGGGGATGGCTTATGAATTACTACTTATTATATATATAATGTATATGGATTACTTGTTTTGGTAGAGCACGGGGTTGGTGCTGGGGTCATTATACATTTTCATCTGTCGATAGACCTTCATGTATTTCCTGCCTGCCTCGATGTCTTCCAATAGTTGGTCAATGGCTTCGCTCAAGTCCACTTGCTGCTCCAAGAGAATGTCCAGTTTCGCCTGGCACTTGGCTTTGTGCTCAGCGGAAGCGTCTTTGCGCTCCACTTGCTCTTTCATGTGATATATCTTCAACGCCAATATGCTGAGCCTGTCCACGGCCCAAGCGGGACTCTCGGTATTGATGCGAGCGTCGGGCAGCACTTTCACGTCCTTATATTTGTCCCTGAAGTAAGAGTCTATCTGTTCCACCAAGTCCGTGCGGTCTTGGTTGCTTTTGTCTATGCGGCGTTTCAGGGCCAATGCCTCCACGGGGTCAATGCCAGGATCCCTAATGATATCCTCGTAATGCCACTGCACCGTGTCTATCCAACATTTTAAATAGAGTCGGTTTTCTATGCTTCCTTCCTCGTAAGGGTTATTGATGGGAGTGTCCACGTTGTCAGTGACATGGTAGTCTATGATAGCCCGATTGAAAACAGGATTCGCTTGCGAAGTGAATGACATGTTTATATTAGTTTTAAAGTTCACGAAAAACGATTACAAATACAAAAGTAGAAATTAAAATTGAAACCGCCAAGAAATTCCAGGAAAAAGGCCAATAATATGCACAATCTTTAGGTGAATGTGCATAAATGGTGTATTTTTTCATTAAATAATTTGCGGGTATCAATAAAAATGTGTTCCTTTGCAACCGATTTATAACAAGAGTTTTATTTTATAAACAATTTAAAAGTTACAATTATGTCAGAAATCGAAAGCAAAGTAAAGGCTATTATCGTAGACAAACTCGGTGTTGATGAAGCAGAGGTTAAGCCAGAGGCAAGCTTCACTAACGATCTTGGCGCAGATTCTTTGGATACCGTTGAGTTGATCATGGAATTCGAGAAGGAGTTCTCTATTTCTATTCCTGACGACAAGGCAGAGAAGATTGCCACTGTAGGTGACGCTATCGCTTACATCGAGGAGAACGCGAAGTAATTAGCGATACTATCATTCATAAATGGAATTAAAAAGAGTCGTAGTAACAGGATTAGGTGCCGTTACCCCCGTGGGCAATACTCCAGAGGAAACCTGGAACAACCTCGTGGCTGGTAAGAGTGGCGCCGCTCCTATTACTTTATTCGATTGCTCCAAATTCAAGACACAATTCGCTTGCGAGGTAAAAGGCCTTGATTTCAATGCTTATATTGATCGCAAGGAAGCTCGCAAGCTTGATCGCTATACCCAGTTGGCCATGATTTCCGCCATTCAGGGTATAAAGGATTCTGGTCTTGACTTGGAAAAGGAAGACAAAAACCGCATTGGTGTTGTATATGGCGTAGGTATCGGAGGTATCAAGACTTTTGAGGATGAGGTGGTTTATTATGGTCTCCACAAGGAGGATGGCCCTAAATTCAGCCCCTTCTTCATTCCCAAGATGATTGCCGATATCGCTTCTGGACATATCTCTATCCATTTCGGATTCCATGGTCCCAACTATACCACCACTTCCGCTTGCGCTTCATCCAGCAACGCTTTGGCCGACGCGTTCAATTTGATACGCTTGGGCAAGGCCAACGTGATGGTGAGCGGTGGTGCTGAGGCTGCGCTTTGCGCTTGTGGTGTAGGTGGTTTCAATGCCATGAAGGCTTTGTCTACCCGCAATGATGACCCCGAACATGCTTCCCGTCCCTTCAGCGCAAGCCGTGATGGTTTCGTGATGGGTGAGGGTGCTGGCTGCTTGATACTAGAGGAGCTGGAGCATGCCAAGGCTCGTGGCGCTAAGATATACGCTGAAATGATAGGCGAGGGAGAGAGTGCCGACGCTTATCACATCACGGCTTCCCATCCCGAGGGACTTGGCGCTAAGCTGGTGATGCTGAATGCCCTGGAAGACGCTGGCTTGAAGCCCGAGGATGTAGACTACATCAACGTGCATGGCACGTCTACTCACGTGGGTGACATCTCTGAGGCCAAGGCCATCAAGGAAGTATTCGGTGAGCATGCTTATAAGCTGAACATCAGTTCCACGAAATCAATGACGGGTCACCTGTTGGGTGCCGCCGGTGCCGTGGAGGCTATGGTGTGCGTATTGAGCGTGAAGAACGACATTGTTCCTCCTACCATCAACCACCAGGAAGATGACAAGGACGAGGAAATAGACTACAACATGAACTTTACGTTCAACGAGGCACAGAAACGCACGGTGCGTGTGGCCTTGAGCAACACGTTTGGCTTCGGTGGCCACAACTGTTGCGTGGTCTTCAAGAAATATGAGGCTTGACGCATTCAAGAAAATAAAGCTTTCTTTCCGTAAGGAGAGGAAGCTTTATTTTGCTTTATATGAAATATTGGGATTTTATCCTGGCAAGATAGCTTTATATAAGCGGGCTTTCTTGCACAAGAGTTTTCGGGAAAAAGACAATAGCGGGCATTCCATTAACAACGAGCGACTGGAATACCTGGGTGATGCCATTCTTGGCGCCGTGATGGGCGACATCCTTTTCCATCATTATCCTAACCAGCAGGAAGGTTTTCTTACCCAATTACGCAGCAAACTGGTGAGCAGGCATTCTCTCAATCAGTTGGCCAACGAACTCCATTTGGACAAGTTTCTGCGTTACCATGGTGCGTTGGAAAGCACTTCCATCATGGGCAACGCCTTTGAGGCATTGGTGGGCGCTATCTATCTGGATCAAGGTTATGACACATGCAAGCGTTTCGTGGAACGGCGCATACTCAATGGCTATATAGATTTAGAGCAAGCCGCCAGCCATAACGAGAACTACAAGAGCCAGCTCTTGGAGTGGGCGCAAAGGTATGGCTATCATGTAGACTTCAAGCTATTATACCAAAAGCAGTGCTTTGACAACACATCTATTTTCAAGAGCCAGGTTATTGTAGAAAATCAAGCCTTAGGCATCGGCAAGGGTTCCAGCAAGAAGGAGAGCCAGCAGTCTGCTGCCAAGGCCACGTTGCAGCTATTGCGTGATAATCCTTCAATCGTCAAAGAGCAAAAGTCGGAATGCCATGACGAGGTAGCTCGGCAATAATTTTCGCCAAAAATAAGTAAACCATATTGTATTATAACGCGAGTTCGACGAATCTCTACTTGTGTACATAATCTGTCATGGTCAACGTGTAGAGACGTATTCTTGCGTCTCAGCAAGCAAGATCGCTGAATGAAATTGCCGCTTGCGAAGGCCTGGCGGTTTGCTGAGACGCAAGAATGCGTCTTTCGTCGAATTCACGTTATTTTAATTACCTGTTTTATGCCGGAGTGAAAAAAGACTTTCACTCCGGCGTAAATTTCAGCATTCTTTTTCTTTCTTGCGCGATATTCCAGTTATTCCGGTTGTCTTGGGTTTCCTGTATAGGGTTTCAAGTGTCAGAAAACTGAAAGATTGACATGGCATCCGGATGTCTATAATCGGCAGGTTGTCTGTAAGCCTGAAGTGTTTATTTCAGATACTTATCAAGGAATTTCTCCATGGCACGGTAGAAGTCGAACTTGTTCTCTTCATTAGAGAATCCGTGTCCCTCATTTTCCTTTACCATGTATTCCACTTCCACACCTCGCTTCTTCAAGGCTTCTACCATCTGGTCAGATTCGGCTTTGTTGACGCGCGGGTCGTTTGCGCCCTGGGCGATGAACAGCGGAGCCTTTATCTGGTCTACATGGAATACAGGCGAGTATTTTTCCATCATTTCTTTGTCGGTTTCGGGGTCGCCTATCATTTCGTGCATCATGTCGAGCAACGGTTTCCAGTAGGGAGGAATCGTATTCATGAACGAGAGCAAGTTGGACACTCCTACGTAATCGACGGCGCAAGCATACAGGTCGGGAGTAAAGGTCACTCCTGCCAGGGTAGCGTAACCTCCATAGCTCGCTCCATAGATGGCCACTCGCTTCGGGTCGGCTATACCTTCCTTGATCAACCATTTTACTCCGTCGGTAATGTCATTCTGCATGGTCTGTCCCCATTGTTTGTAGCCTAGTTCGGTAAACTTGCGTCCGTATCCGGTAGAAGCGCGGAAGTTCATCTGCAGTACAGCATAGCCACGGCTGGCAAGGAACTGTACTTCTGGGTTGTATCCCCAGGAGTCGCGTATCCACGGTCCTCCATGCGGATTGACCACTACCGGCAGGTTCTTTGCATTTTCCATGGTATAACCTTTCGGCAGAGTCAGGTAACCTTCTATGGTCAGTCCGTCACGGCTGGTATAGGTAATTGGGTTCATGGCACACATTTCCTCTTCTTTGATCCATGGCGCTATGTCGGCCACCTTGGTGAGTTTGTTTTCCTTTACATTATATAGGTAGTAGGTTCCGTATGTACGGTCATTGCCGGCATAGATCATGCGGATATTCTCGTCTTTGCTCATGCTGGTGACACCAACGTTATAGCCTGGGAGCTGGGCTTCCAGTTTCTTACGTATCTCTTCTTCTTCTTTGTCGAAATAGTGGCGAATCATATCCTTGTGCCCTTCACAGGCTACTACTGTCAGCCGGTTCTTTTTTTCGGAATAGTTAAGGTCCGAGATGTCGTACTTGTCGTTCATGTACAGAACCTCCTTCTCTTCGCAGGTCTTCGGATCCATCAGGACCAATGCGGTCTTGTCACGTCCAATGTTGGTCAGTGCGTAGACCATCTTGTTGTCGGGCGTAAAGACGGCGAAACTGACGGTTTCCTTGAAGTTGGTGGTCAATACCGGTTGGAACGGCTGGTCTTCAGTTTCACGGTATAGTATCTGGTTATTGACGCCGTCTACTATGGCGTTGGCTACACGCAGCTTGCCGTCGTGGTCGGTCATCCATCCTTGTATATTGCCCGGGTTCTCGGCCAGCAGGGTCAGTTCTCCTGTGTTCAGGTTCAGGCGATACGGGTCGAATACCTGAGGGTTACGCTTGTTCATACCTATGATGACCAGTGAATCAATCTTTCTCAGTGGGTCGATAATTGTAGTTCTGACGTTTGGGAAATTAGTGTACGATTTCAGATCAGAACCGTCGATGTTCACGCCATAGAGCTGGTAATTCTCGTCACCTCCCGTGTCCTTGATGAAAAGGATGCGGTTATTGCCGGCCCACATGCTTGCGGTGATGTCACGTTCCGTTTCAGAAGTGATACGGATGGTAGTGTCCGAGCCGATTTTCTGTACGAAAAGGTTCAGGCGGTTCTCGTAGGGAGCCATGAATGAGAAGTAGGTCCCGTCGGGCGATACCTGATAGTCTATCTTTTCCGGGTTCTTGAAAAAGTTTTCCAGCGGAATCTGTGTCTGTGCGCAGGCAGTAAAGTAAGTTCCGGCCATTAACAGACCGACTGCCAAAATGTTTCTCAGATTTTTCATTGCGTCTTATTTTTATTTATATTGCATGAGTTCGGAATAAGAAAGTACTCATAAAAATTAGTAATCACTATATTATCTATATATAATTCTGACAAACCATTAGTTACAAAATTAGCAACAATAATTACAAAGTGCAAAGTTACGGAAATTTTCTGTATTACGAATGATTTCGATAAGAATTTTGTCTTGAATTGAAGAAAAACTTCTTTCGGTCACAGATGGAAAGTAACAAATGCATCTATCAGGCGTAAATAAAGAACCTGTAGAAAATGAACTCCTCAAGCTGGATGAGAAATGGGGCGAACAGTATCCTATCGTTGTCAGGTCCTGGCAGGAGAACTGGGATAAACTGTCTGAATATACTCCGGCAATACGTAAGCTTATATATACCACAAATACAGTTGAAGGCTATCTCCGTCAAATCCGTAAGGTGACAAAGAACAAGGGCGTATTCCCATCGGATACAGCCCTTGAAAAACTGGTATATCTTGCATACCGGAATATACGGAAGAAGTGGACCATGCCACTGGCAAACTGGGCTATAATCTCACGACAATTAGCCATAAAGTTTGGAGACAGGTTCAAATTATTGTAATTTTGCACTCGTCTGGACAAGTGGGCAAGCCACACGGAATTGGCCTAGCCTGAATGATGGCTTTTCTACAGAGAAATAATGCATGACACAGTTTATTTTACACTACCCCCTCACGCACGATATCAACGTTACATATATCCTTTGTCCTGAGCCATGACAGCTGTGCCAGCTGCTGCGCATAGTATGGATGGTTATCTACGAGCTCTACAATCAAGTGGCTTGCTTCATTGTTGATGTTCTTGCCGGTATCAGCGAAACGGCTCTTGAAAAACTCCACGAGGCAAGGCGTCTCAATCTTATTGAGAAACATCAGGTTGCCGAACTTATAGAAGGGTTTGGATGGGTCGGTAAACACTTCCATCATCATGTGGCGCTTGCTTCCATAGAGACAATAGGCCACATTCTGGTTGCTCCTCGCTACGCACATTGAAGAGGTCGATATGGCAGATCCGGAGATTACCATCCTGCGCCATCGCTAGCTTGGCGGCCCTATTTACAAGCGAACTTTTACCCCAGCGACGAGGAGAGATAATAATCGTGTTGATTAACGACGTAAAGTACTGGACCAAATAAGTCGTTGCTATCTCACGATCGCAAAATCTTTTCCGATAGCTATTTTTCCATAAATAAACGGAACTTCCATACTCGTTATGAATTTATTAATCCAACAACTTTTCGCAATAAGTTTTATTTACGACCCTATCTCTCATCAGTTTCATGTCGGTAAAATTTCTACTAATGTTTTGAACCATTTCAAGATAATTGTCGGAGCCATCTTCTTTTATGTAGTAGAATGGCTTTATAGATAAACAATTTTTATGTTCAAACAATGTATTTAATAGGGTTCTATCAGAATTTCCACAAGAGTGCCCCATAATAAAGACTTGATAAGGGGCTGAGTCAATAAATGCTAACATTTTACGATAGTTGTCAGCCTCTAGATATTTTATGGACTTGATATTGTGCAAGAAATCGTTGTTATTAAGCTTTACAAGTTCCGTATATTTGTCGTCTAACTCGTCTCCATAGCCAAAGATAATGCTGGCATGGTCTTTTAAGGTTCCATGAATATGATTGATTATAAATTTGTCTTTATAATCAGGACACTCTGGAATATACAAATCAGCCGTGTTAGTATAATTGAAATTTAGCAACATCAACCTGTTGGGATATAACATTTCATCAGGAACAATATCATTGTTTATAGCGTTTTCAATAATGGAAGTGCTTGCTGTTCCGTTTTCTTCCATTGGATTGATACATTCCTTTATGAATTCTGATGCACGGCTATCATCCTTATCGGGATTAAGTACATCATGTATTGAAAGTGCAGATTCATTTATTAAATGTTGCTTATCTAAAGTCGATCTCGCTTGTATAAAATCAATTAATTGATAATGCGCATTGATTGCAATATCACGTGTCTTTATAGGAGCCAAGATTTTATCTTTTAATTCAAGTTTAATTATAGACGTTGTAATTTCCTTCTCCTGAATTTCGCTTAAATATTTTATCAGATTAGATTTAATAATTTCAAACTCTTCATTAATTTTTTCAGGGGTTTCAAAATATTCCTTATTTAATGCAGCGTAATATTCATTCTCAATGTCAACCCAACCTTTTAATTCTACAGATTGAAAAATCCTTTTCATAAAGGTAGAATAATGAATCGAGAATTGTTTTTCATCACTTTTTACATATTCATAAAACTCTCGACCGGATGGGAGGTTTATGGAATTGGGTATACTCCATAAAAATGTGTGCCAAGTATTGTGACTATCGTTTAATATGAATGTACATAAATGATCTGAATAAGTTCTTTTATTACACATTCTTAAATGATGAAAACATTTTTCCCAATACCAATTGATAAAATCAGCATACCGTGTAGCCAAGCCATGGGCTAAATCGAACCCATTACCCACGAGAATAATTCTATTTATCGCATTCATTTAATGTCTTTTATTTCAATTGCTTTCTAAAGACTGAATCCAGCGTATTTCCGTCTTTATCCTTCCATTCACTCCAACCATTGGAGGGCCTGCCCAGGCAAAACATGGCTGCCGTACTGGGGCTGGAGAAAGTGATGTCGGAGGTCAGAACATAATGTTTGTTGTCCATTGCCCCATATTCTTTCATCATCTTCTCCCTCTTCTCCGTCCAATGGAAAGACGGAACACTGTCGCTTGCCACAAGACTGCCCTTCAAGACGGTAAAGCCCGACGAGTGGTAATAGCCCCTTGCGTTGCACCCACGACCTTTCGTGTAGAACAAATGTTCTTCCTTGGGCTGGGCTATGTCGAAGATGTTGCACCCCATAAAGGAAGCCAAGAACTTGATATCCTCGAAAAACTCGTCCATAGCGTCCCGCTGATGCTCGGGCAGGTTGGGTGCCTTGGGAATCTGCTTGTTCTCGCCAAGGACAAACGTATTCGCCTTTTTCGCCTCGGCGATGGCTTTGTGCTCCAGATATTGCACGTCCGCCTTCGTCATGTCCTCGTCCTTCGAAACGAAGATAAGAGCCTTTTGCCAAAACGCCTTCTTGCTGTCGTGGTCTTTCACGCGCTCCTTGAAGTTCTCCGTCTCCCCGATATAGGCTTGTGGCTTCGTCGCTTCATCTTCTCCTATCAATATGTAGAAAGCCGGCTTCTGTAGCTTTTCCTGTTCGTTCAGGTAAGACAAGTTGGAGCGTGGTACCACAAACATTTGACAAATCTTGTTGCTGATGAACGAGTATTGCGTGCCCTTGGGGTCGCCGTCAATGAGGTAGGTGGTTACTGTTTTGCCCATATATTCTACTATAAATTATTGACGCTGAAAAATGCAATCTTCTAATTCCTTATATACATTCATATCAGGAGTAATGCATTTTGATAATTCTATTTTAAAACGATCGGCATTAATATTCATATTTAAATTACAGTAATTTTTAATTCTTCCTGTTTCATCTTTTACATGTTGATTAATAATATCAGTAACAAAAGTATCATAATCTTCTTCCGAAAAAGGCAATTGATTTAAAGAACAGTACGCTCTTAAAACTTCTTTATCATATAAATAATTCTCCAGCTCCCATCTTTTTATAACACGATGATTTTTGGGGTTTAATAATAAATATCTTTGCCTATCTTGTTCATCATTCAATACCCCAGAGGACATATCACGATCTTTACAAACCCAAATTTCAATATCTGGAAAAACTTTCGATAGCAAGGCTATTGCGATATTGCTTCTTTGATCTAGTTCGGTATTTCCACCACTCGATATAAATAATGTATCTGGATATTTTTCTCCAAAAATATTGTTATACACTTGCGCATCCATGCCACGTTCTTCACCAGATCTTCCTGGTTTATCCTTACCTTCGCAATATATAATTCGTTTAGGACTAATTAACCCGGTTAAATCATCAAGAGCAGTTGCAAAGATACGGCTCCATTGTTTCCTATTTTTCTGGATAGGGGTTAATATTTGATCCGTTGATGCCCAAGGAGTTTCGGCTTTAAATTCTATAATTTGACATTCGTCTTTTAATTCATCTTGAAGTGCTCGGAGGAAACCAATACTATGTGTTGCTACCCATAGTTGGCAATTCTCACCTATCAATTTATTAATTTCTATAAGTAGTTTTCTCTGTATAGAAGTATTAATATGTAATTCTGGCTCATCAATTAAGAAAATTGTATCATTATATTCATCTTTGCGTAAATATAAATCAAGAAGAATATCCACTACTTCTTTTTCTCCGGCAGATAAAACATTAAATTCAAATGATTTATCAGAATAGTCAGATTTGCTAAAATACAATGTTCCTTGTCCGGCTTCAATATTACCTAAACTTACAATACAAAGATCCAGACATGCTTGTATAGAGCAATTAAGTTCACCTATAATGTGTTTTTTAGCTTCACTTGGTTTGCAATCTTGCTCATACAAATATCTATTATACTTAATTTGCAAACGACGATAATTTTCTTCCATTTTATCATCGAGGTCCGATGCATATGTTGCTCCATAATTATTTAATCTGATTTCACTAACAGCTTCAGACCTTATTATTTTTAGATTATTATTGTAACGATAAGGACTTCGGAATGAAAAAATAGTATTTTGTTTTCCTTGAATCTCCTTTTGATTTCTAATAGTGTCATAATCTCCCTCTATGAATTGTATAGATACATTATGAGAATTATACGAAGGGTTTTGTTCAATTGAGTGGTAATGAAAATCTTTATATCCTTTATTACCAATATGACTATATGAATTATTCAAAAACAGCATTCCATCAAAGACACTACTTTTTCCACATCCGTTTGGCCCAACGAGGGCTACAATCCGTTTAGGATTATCCCCTAAATCAATCGTTAAAGATTGAAATCTCTTATATTTAGAAAGTATTAATTTCCTTATTTTCATTGTCACAAATCATATTAAATTACAAACACAGTTTCATCCCCACAAATATTGCGAATTTTCATCCGCAGAGGCTTTTGGTCGCTACGGATACAGGCATCCCAATATTCGGTTGTCTTGATTCCGTTCTTGATGACATACCCCAATTTGTCGATTTTTATTTCAGTATCACTATGCCAAGGTGCACTCTTTTCGGCTGTAGTACAATCAAGACTTATCCATTCGATAGTTTCCAGACCTTCATCACTGATAAGAATAGGAGTGAAAGTTTTTTCTTTACCTTTAGCCTTTTGATGTAATACTTGTTGCTGATTTTTTTGGTTTATTTCATCAATTCTTTTGCGTACACGATCACTCTGGAACTGTTTGATTTCAACTTTCCAACCATTAAACAATCCAGTTGATTCTTCGGTAACTTTCCATTCTGCAAAATCTTCTGCTACTACATTGTCGAGTACCTGTTTCAAATCGCGCAGCTCTATCGTGACAAGTGGATTTCCCTGCTCTTTGATGAAGCGCTCTATCTCTTCGCGGTTATCTATGTCAATGTAATAGACGATGACTCGCTTCGTATTGTCTGGCAAGTCGGGCATGGCTTCACGGATGATGCGATTCATCAAAGGCTTGTCCAACACGCGAGTGCTGCCATCCATCAGATTGGGGAGATAGACAGGTGTCATGCCGTATTTGGTATCTACGATACTGCCTTCCCAGAATTTATCCAAGGCATCCTCGTTTCGCAGGCCTGGAATCAGTTTCTTCAGGCGATCCATGGTCTGCACAGGGTTGCGATACAACGAAACGCCATCTTTTATCTCTCTTATATCGAATTGGGCTTTGGCTGCCAGAAGGCGATCGCGCGTCGTCTGGATACTGTTGATGTTAATATCCGTATGAATGAACTTGCGTCCCAATCTGTTTGCAACGGCTGCCGTAACACCGCTGCCACCAAAGAAATCGGCGACAACCATTCCTTTGTTGCTGCTGGCATTGATGATTCGTTCGAGAAGGGCTTCGGGCTTTTGGGTTGCATATCCAACGGGTTCTTCTTTGTCGGCAGGTTGTAACATTGATATCCGCCAAACATCATCTATCGTTTTTTCGTCAGTTTCAATATATATTATGTTCCCATTGTCATCTTTGGCATTAACGAGCTTTTGAGTCTCTTTATTCCAAACTCGTTTGATTTGCTTAATGCTATTTTCTCTTCTTTCTTTTATTGGGGTATAAATATAAGAGTCCCCTTTTTTATAATAAAAAATAACATCATGATTAGATGCAAAGCGATTTACATTTCCTTGCATTTTATTATAATAATACCAAACTATTTCATTAACAAAATTATCCTCACCAAATACCTCGTCTAACAATATCTTTACATAATGTCCAATATGCCAATCCAAATGCACATAGATACTTGCCGTATCACTCATTATCGACTTGATAGCCATCAAGTTTTCATACATCCAGTTGAGGTAACTTTCCTTGTTCCAAATGTCCCCATACATCTTTTCCTCAAACGAACGCAGTTCTTCTATATCCAATTCGCTTTCAGCCTGACGGATGGCTTCGGCCACTTTGGGATTGCGACGAAGATACACCTTTTTGGCATAATCAGCACCGCTGGCAAAGGGTGGATCGATATAAACCAAGTCCACGGTAATGCCTTTGTCTTTAAGGTAAGCACAAGCCGAAAGACACTCGCCACGAAGCACAAGATTTCCTTCTTGGTTTCTGCCTACACGTTCCTGCAACTCGGTTTCATAGAGAGGCATTCCTTGCTGAATGCGTTCTTCTACACGGTCGTTGTCGCGATAGCGGAGAATACGTTTAGTACGTACAAAATTGTCGAGTACGGCTTGACCTTCCAATGTATTGGGGAAATAGGGTATGTATTTTGTTGCCATTATTTCGTTGTTTAAATGTTGAAAAACTCTTTTATTGCTTTTATTGTCTTTTTTTCTCTTTCTTCTTTAGTAAGAGTATCTTCAAGATATAAGAAGCGGAAACGTTCGTATCCGAAACGTTCATTGTTTTTACGAATGAACTCGGTTTCCATAAACTGTCGGCGGTCGGCGAATTTAGCTGCAAAACCTTCACCTTTCGTTTCGATAATGATGATCTGTTGGATCGTACCATCGTCTTTTCGACTTAGCAGCAGAAAGTCAGGTACATACTTGCCGATATATATCCATTCTTTACCCGTTTGCTTATAACAGTCTATTTTAAAGTTGGTAAGGGTGTCATCACCATTGAAATAGATTTCCAACTTAGATTTATATTCTTTCAAGATAGGTAAAACAGAGTCCTTGAAAAATTCACGCTCCATTCCACTATCGAAACGGTAAGGCAGATAATGATAGGTCTGTTTACGCTCTGGATGTGGATCAGTTGGCTCGGGTACGGGATATCCCATTTTTTTCATTTTCTCTATCAGTGCCAATTCCTCAGGTGATAATACCTTATTCTGTGCATTTGCGTCCCAATCCACAATCGTTTTGACAACATCTTGAGAAGGGAAAAATGGTTTGTCATCTTGCACGGCAATAGGAGAAACAAGTTTCTCTATCTGTAACAGACTTGCTTCACAAGGAACAATCTCCTCTTTGACGGAGAAATCGCGTTTGGGTACAAAAGCCTTACGGATGAGTGAACGGATATTGTCTTGATCGTAATGATTGTCATATCGCGTATTTCCCATTTCATCTTTTACTGTAATGCGCTCAAAAATATATTTAAGGATGTCTTCATATTTCTTCAGACTTTCCAGAGTCAGCGTGCGGAAACTTTCTTTTGCTATCAGATATAACCACTGTCGGAAAGAAATGTATTCGCCAGTGTCTGTTTCGGCCAAGTAATGCCCAAGTGCTTTGCCTTCCAAGTCTTGTTCATGAATTAAAGTAGTGTCCGCTTCAATGAAAATATTTTCATCTGTCAGTTTCTCATTTGTATGCGGATGTTCCTCTGTTATTAGAGTCTGATAGGACACCTTCAGTTGGTAGAAATCAATAGGCGGAACCTTCAGCTTGTCCATTCTGGAGAAACGTTCTATCTGAATATTCTTCTGGTGCTTGCCTTGATTGAATTCTTGTAAAGAAATGTTCTGTTGCTGCTTTAGCTGTTTGTTCAGTGTGTCGGCATTGAATTTGTTTAGCCATATCAAAGCTGTTTCATCCGTATTCTTTACAACTTGGCGCAAACAGCGACAGCTGGTTTGCAACACCATATTTGTAGGACATACTCCTTTTTGAGGTAAGATAACTCCTGTCAGGCTTTTACAGTCCCACCCTTCCTTGCCTATTTGAACCAACAACACAATACGGATTTTTGAAAAATCAGTATCAAGTGAGGCAAACTCCGTCTCCGATCCTTCCGGTTGCGGATAGACTTTATTTCCACCATGGTATTTCAGAATTGCTTCTGTTGGGTTCAGGCCATATTCTGAAACGATACTAGTGACAAGTGGATAAATTAGTTCCTCCAATGTTTCTATCTTTCCGCAATAAATAGCTAACTTGGCACAAGTACCGTTAGCATAAACCGTATTACGGTATTTATCCAGGAACTCCTTGACTCCGTTTTTTACGATGGTTTCCGTATCATTATCGGCATATTTTACTTCGGGTACTTTAAGGAAATTACCCACACCTTTTATTAAAGGATAGTAATAAACCACATTGGAAAGGTCGGTATTCTTTATCAAAAAAGAATCTGTCAATTTGACGCTTTCGACTTTTTCAAGATAGGGAGTGCCTGAAAACCCCAATACACCACAAAAAGAATGTTTTTTAGTCCACTCTTCTACTACTTGGCGCAACTTAATTTCTCCATCTGCAGCATGGTGCACTTCATCTATGAATACAGCCAGATGGGGGATTTTTCCTATAATATCACGCAATTCATTGGCTATGCGAATTTTTACCAATTCTTCTTTGTCGAATATATTAGTATCTTCATCTTTATCTACACGGTCGAGGATTACTTTCTCAGCATTGGTTATAGCAACCAGTCCCATCAAGTCATCTAAAGGTTGATGGTTATTTATCTTTTGGGCATTCGGATTTCTTACCAGATTACTTTTCTTGGCTGATTTCTGTTCGTCTAAAATCTCGAACTTAATGATTCTTCTTAGATTAGAAGCCGTAGGTTCAGGAATTATCCATGTCGGATCGAACTCCTGAATATTCTTTAAACTAGGAATAATAGACGATTTTAAACCGGAAGGAGCCAATACCATGAAGTTATGGGCAAATGCCGGATTATCTGGTTCGTTCTGCGCAAAGTATAAATCCAAGTAAATAAAGGCTGCCATCAGGTAAGTCTTTCCGGCTCCCATAGGAAGGCTGAAAAGATAGTCGGTATAGTTTACGCCATAAAATATCTTCTTAAAGACATCTTCATAATTTATGCGTTCACTCTGTGATTTGATGACTTTTTCTAACTCTGGTGCTAACTGATTTCCATTTTTGTCTGTTAATAACGAATATTCCAATAACGCAGCAGCTGCTTTGTCTGTGGTAAGTGTTTCTCGGGCTTCTACTGTTAGTTCCATAGTACTGAAATCCAGGCTATTGAAACGTCCTTCAGTAAATAATTGCCACAAGGGTCTGTTACCACAAGCAATTTTTAGGAACAGATATATTTTGATTGCCTCAATCTGGGCATCACGCATCTTATTTTGCGTATAAATATATTGCATCAATTCACGGATGGTGCAATCTGATGATTTCATCCATTCGTCACACTTCTTCTTTATCAGTCTGTAAAACATAGTTTACTATCTATTAATTCTTTTGGATCTACTTGAAGGATTTTTGCTATCTCAAACAACACTTCTAAGTTTGGTTGTCGTCTATTACAAACATAAGAATTGACTATACAGAAGCTCTTACCAAGTTTCTCTGCCAACCAAATCTGTTTGATACCTTTCTCTTCAAGCACCTCTTTTATGCGGTTCATGGGTTTATCCATTGTTTAAGTTTTATTATTTTACAAAGATATAAAACATAATGCAATAAAAAGATAAAATAGGAAATAAATTTCCTCTTCTTCATACTGTATTACACTTCTAGCTTCCTAAACAAGCACCCCATAATTATATTGTCTGAAGAATCCTTTGTGGATAAGTTTCAAACCAAGGGGTGGTAATACTTGTTGTCGTCGTCCTCGGGGCAGAGGTGTTGTAACGTAATTACCTCCCGTCAGTAGAGCGCTTGGAGAGTCTTCCTGTCTTGCAGACGGCTTTCCAGGTGCTCTATAGATCACCTTCCCAGTGCCCTATAGATTAACGTGAGTTCGACGGATTCCACTTTATGTGCGCAGCCCTGTTATTGCCAAACTGTAGAGACGCATTCTTGCGTCTCAGCCAGCTGCCAAGTCTTCGCGACAGGCGATTTTATTCGGCAATCTTGCTTGCTGAGACGCAAGAATGCAGTACTGTCCAAATAAAAATGTTAAATTATTCCGTAAAACATTGATATTTAATA